>Ga0114984_1000003_pt1 | contig 150295 bp, 138 predicted proteins | sample Shrwel1BS1Day1_FD_96987 | JGI IMG/M metagenome (GOLD analysis project Ga0114984, IMG submission 96987) | Subsurface microbial communities from deep shales in Ohio, USA - Utica-3 well 1 S-1-Day1 | ecosystem: Environmental > Aquatic > Deep subsurface > Shale gas/oil reservoir > Produced...
GGCAGCCATGGCTGCCGCAGCTGTTGGATAGGGGTCCACAATGACCAACAGGTCTAGCTTGTCCATGGCCTTCTTCATGTCCAAACCACGGGTTTGCGAGTTGGGCGCATGGCCCCAGAAGAACAGACCACGCAGGTTACCCGCTTTCTGGTCAATCAACTCCGGGTTTTCAAGCACACCGTCTACCCAACGAGAGACGGTCATACCGGATTTGGTGCTCATGCCTTCTGCATAGCGGCTCTTGATGTATTCATAATCAAGACCCCATACGCGGCACCAGTGCTTCCAAGAACCCTCGGCAACACCGTAGTAACCGGGCAATGAATCTGGATTTGGTCCCACGTCGGTCGCACCCTGAACGTTACAGTGACCACGGAAAATGTTTGCACCACCACCTGATACACCAATGTTGCCCAGTGCGAGCTGTACGATACAGGAAGCACGAACCATCGCGTTGCCGATGGTGTGCTGGGTTTGCCCCATACACCACACCAGGGTACTTGGACGATTCTTGGCCATCATTTCAGCCACTTTGTACATCTGAGCTTCACCAACGCCACAGGCCTCTTCAACCTTGTCAGGTGTCCAGTTGGCCATTACGTCAGCCTTGATCTGGTCCATGCCGTACACGCGGTCATTGATGTACTTCTTGTCTTCCCAGCCGTTCTTGAAGATGTGATGCAGCAAACCGAACAGGAATGGAATGTCTGAACCTGAACGAATGCGAACGTATTCATCAGCACGCGCGGCGGTGCGGGTGAAACGTGGATCAACCACGATCATTTTTGCGCCAGTTTCCTTGGCATGCAGCATGTGCATCATGGAAACAGGGTGTGCTTCAGCTGCATTTGACCCGATGTACAACGCGCACTTGGTGTTTTGCATGTCGTTGTAGGAGTTGGTCATCGCACCATAACCCCAGGTATTCGCAACGCCAGCCACTGTAGTGGAGTGGCAAATACGGGCCTGGTGGTCACAGTTATTCGTGCCCCAGAGTGAAACCCACTTGCGCAGCAGGTAAGCCTGCTCATTGCTGTGCTTGGATGAGCCGATGAAGAACAAAGAGTCGGGACCATTGGCCTCGCGCAGCTCCATCATTTTTTTGCTGACGGCTTCCAGGGCTTCATCCCAGGAAATTTTTTCATACTTGCCGTTTACCAATTTCATGGGGTATTTCAAACGGTGTTCGCCGTGACCGTGTTCACGCAGTGCGGCACCCTTGGCGCAATGTGCGCCCAAGTTAATGGGGCTGTCGAACACAGGGTTCTGGCGAACCCACACGCCATTCTGAACCACGGCATCGGTGGCGCAACCCACTGAGCAATGTGAACAAATCGTACGCTTAATCTCGATTGCACCGCTTGCGGCCCCGCCTTCAGCAGCGGCTTCGGCTTTGCGCACCATGCCAAATGGCAAGCTGCCAGCAACTGCACCCGCACCTACACCAATACCGGAGCGCTTCAAGAAAGCACGGCGGTCCATGGTGGCACCCAAACGGGACCCGATTTTATTGAGCAAGCTGTGGTTGTGATTGGGAATCACTTTGGCCACTGTCTTTTCGTCTCTTCGCTTTAACATCCTGGTCTCCTTGAATTACACCAGCAAGGTTCTGTAATAGGTTTTCACATGCTCAGAGAGCTGATAACCCTTCGATTTTTTCTCAGTGCCCGCGGCTGCGGCTTGTTCAGCCACTTCAGGTTGTTTGCTAACCACCAATGCAGCACCGGCGGCAGCGACACCCGCACCAGCACCGACCAAAAATTGGCGTCTTGCTAGTTTGGGTTTGTCTTGATTTATCATTTTCTTGGTCATCTCATCACCTCCAATCAAACGGCACTTTCAAAATCGAAAGACTGTGTTTCAACATCAAAGAACACGCGGGTCAAACGACCCACAGTTTTGTAAAAATCGGTATTGGCTGCTGCCTCAATGTCATCTGCCATTTGGTTATACCAACTAGCCAGATGCGCATGAAAAAAAGCGCGCTGCTCGGGGAAGGCCACAGGCGGATCGTCTGCCAGAATCAGGTAGCGCATCACTTCGCATAAAAATGCAATGTGGTCTTCGGTTTCCACCAAGGCCTCATCGCGAGTAAGGCCAAACTTGGCCAAGTCGTCGCGAAGCAAGACCAGAGGCTTTTCGTTCAGGAAACCAGCCATGTAGTACGAGCCGTAGAGCATCACTTCCGGACGACCAATGCCGATGAAGTTGTCTACAAACTCCTGATTGATCTGTTTGCTGTCAAACTGCGCAACCACACGCAACAATTCGGAAAACTCAAACCCCAAAGGTGTGGTGATGTCCAGGCTAGCCCGGTCAATTTCCCGAAATTTCGCCAAAAACTCATCGCTTACATGGCCGGAGTACAGATGGGACAGAAGGCCGTAGAAATCTGCACGGGCCCAGTCTTCACCAGCAATCAGGTTGTCGTCTTGTTGAGCCGGGGCGATCATTTCTTCACCTCAAAAATTGTCATTTCATCCTTGGCGCTGTACATGTCGGTTACACGGCAATCTGCACACATTTTCAGGCGGTTTGCATTGCGCTCGAACATGCTGTGCTGGCTCAGCTTGGCAAACATGTTGTCGATCATGTGCTTGGTGCCAAAAGCTTTACCGCAACTAATGCAGTGGAAAGGTTGCGACTCATTCAACACACGCTTTTCACGCGCGGCGGGTCCAAGCAGCAATTGTGGAACAAGCTGCATGGCGTTTTCGGGGCAGGTTTCCACGCACAAGCCACACTGCACGCAGTTGCGCTCAATAAAACGCAGCTGGGGCATTTCAGGATTGTCGATAAGCGCTGAAGCGGGGCAAGCACTGGTACAACTCATGCACAGGGTGCACTTGTCTTTGTTCACCAACACGGCACCGAACGGCGCGGCAGATGGCAAAGCAATGGGTTCTGAAAAACCGGACTTCGACTTGGCCTGGGCATGTTCAACCAAGTGATCAATCGCAAACTCCATTCGAGTTCGCTTGTTCGAAGACAATTCAAAACTGGCTGGAGTTACGCCACTGGCTTGCAACTCGCTGGGAGCAAATAACAGGTCAGTTTGACCGATATGCAACACGCGAACCCGGTGTTGCAGGCCAATGGCCTCAAGCAAGGCATTCACCCAACCCACCTGCGCGGCCAAAGGTTCACCGTAATGGCTGGCCTCGACCGCAGACTGCATGACCGTAACCCGGTCGGCACCGAAAGCCAAGGCAGACAGCCAAAGATCTGGGCCCACACTGGCGCTATGGTTCAATTCAATGGGCAACAAGCTGAAATCTGAAACTGCCGATTTGCCAGAGGCAGGCTTCGCAGCTTTCTTGGCCGACTCTAACCAATTGTGCTCAAGATCTGGGCCGTGCAGCAGCACCTCGGCTTTCTTGCCGCCATTGCCCCGGAATGCCTTCAATGCTGTTTTGATGGAGCGGCCCTGAACAGTGGCCGGGCTCAGCGCGAACTGAATGGCACCGGTCGGGCACACGGTGGTGCAAGCACCACAACCCAAACACAAGTGCGGATTAACTTCAATTTTCTCGCCTGCAGATTTGATTGCTTTGGTGCTACAGGCATCGATACAGTTGCTGCAACCCTCTTTGTTTGAACGACTGTGCGCACAAATATTTGACTTGTAATCAAAGAACTTTGGCTTCTCGAACTCGCCCACGGTTTGCACCGCATCAAGCATCGCTTCCAACAACAACTGGTCGCTGTCGCCGACATGCCAATAGCCCAGTGGTGCCTGGCGATCCGCAAACAGACCGGGCATGGTGCAGTCAATTACCATGTCGTACTGGCGTGTAGTGACTGCATTCATGTCCGCGAAAGAAATGGCTTTGAAATCACCGCAAGCCTTGATACAGGCACCAGATTGATCGCAGCTGTTCAAGTCGATCGTCAGGGATTCCTTCGAAATGGACTGCGTCGGACATGCATCCACGCAGGCACCACATCGTGTGCACATTTCCATGTCAACAGGGTTGGTCTTGCGAGTGCTCAATGTGAACGCACCCAAATAACCCTCTGCAGCGTCTACATGCAATGCCTGCACGTTCAAATCGCGCTTGGCAGGCAAAACAACACCTGAAGGATCGGACACCAGCAAATCGACGGTCAGATTGTTGGCAAGAGTTTGCGCGTGGTGCAATTGCTTGTCGCTGTTCGCCACGATGGCAACCCGGCCTTGTGATTTGAACAACACGGCAGGAACGGGCTCAACCTGAAAGTCGGTCTCGTAAGCAGCCAGAGCGGCCACAGTCGCGGCGGCTTCGGTGGAGTTTTGAGCCGAAGGCTGACCCCGGAGCAAACCACGCAGGTTGAAAAACTCAACAGCTTGAGAACTTGTACTATCGACCAAAGATTCGAATACGGCTTGCTCTTGGGTGCAGCCGACGAAACAACGTGCGCCGCTGGTTTTGTTTTTTGCATCAAGCACGGTGGCAATGCCGTCTCGGCAAGCACGTTGGGCGGACACAAAGCGAATACCTTCCACATTCACGTTTTGCAACGCTTTGTCGATTGTCTCGCCGCTTCCCTGGCAACCACACACAAACACATCCGAGTTGGTCATTGTATTGATACTTCTATTTTGGTTATTTGGCAATTAATTGCAAAACTTGTGCCAGAGTGAGGCAAAACATTTTTTTATTTAGAATCAGCAGTCTAGAAATGGACGCTTGCACACCGACAGGAAGGGTGGTGCATTTTGTCTGTATCGAGCTGGACAAGCCGCAGACAAAATGTACCAAATATTAGTTATTTTTCGCCAGGTGTTTCGAACGATCGTTTTTCTAGTTTTTTATTAAAATCAGAGTCTTGCAATCCATCAGGGATAACCCTAACAGTATCCCGATCATCCGGATTTCCAGCTGCTGTTTGTTCAATATCAACTGTTTTGTCTGATACAGCAGGAACAGAATCATCAGAACTGGACAGCACAGACTCGACCCGCTCAAGTCCCTCCTCCATGCCGGCTTTTTTCAGTATTTCAAGGTCTGGCCGGCTGAGCAATTGCTTGGACAGGGTCATTTTCCCGATGTCTTCCTGGCTCAGCGGCGTGAACTTGTTGTAATCATCGATGTAAATATCCAGACCGTCCATCACGTTGAATTCCGGGCGGGAGAACAACGCCTTGAATGCTTTGTTCTTCAGTTCAGTTGAAACTTTATCCACCATGAAGGCCTTGATGTCCCCACCCTGCTTCACGGCCAGAAGATCAGCTTCAGTGGGCAATGGAAGTTCAGGCTGAGAAGGAGTTTGCGCCTTTGGCTGTGAATCACCGAGTTCACTGACCGCGTTAGCCTGATTGGCATCGCTACCTTGGAGAGGGACACTGACCTGCAAGTCCGGGGCGTCTTCAGCTAGCTTTTCTCGCGCTCGAACTTCAAGTTTGCGCTTGGACCATCGGCTTAAAAAATTCTCGCTCATCGCTTTAACCACGCTCCTCAGGTTTTATGAAGGACTGAGGACGCCTACGCTGCTTGGGCTCGGGTTGATACTTGGCCTGAACCAGCTCGGCAAGCCAGCTGGCCACTGGTGCCGGCAGGGGCAAGGTTTGCACTTCTTCGTTGGAATCCATCCAGCGGGCAGCTTCGTCGTAACTGAAAGTGGCCTCGAATACGGAGGGCATTTGGGTTTTGTTGTCCTCCGGGTAGCGTACCCCAAAGAAAATGAAAGGCGTCTCCGTGTCCAAATTCAGGAAATAGCCTTGTAACTGATCTTGATACACCTCGACATTGACTGTTTGAACCCTTTCATCCGCACCCTGTGGCATGAAAACATCCACTGGCCCCATCTCGAGCACTTGCCAGCGAAAGGGCTGCCAAGGGGAGTTTTGTGCCACCTTCCCGATTTTGACGTTCAAAGCCAGTTCACCCAACACCAAAAATTTTGCGCTCAAAAAACACCTCTGTGAGTTGCCGGTGCCCGCCAGTACGGGCACAATTCATGGTTATTAGATTAGAAGATACACCACAAGTATCACAATAGGAGTTTGCCCCATGGGGCGAGGGATTGAACGATGACAGACCGAGTTATTCAACTGGTCCAAGACAATTCGCGCGTAATTCCCTTGAATTTCAGCGCACCGCAAAATAGTGAAGTACCCGCAAAAGATCATTTCAATCGCAGGCTTCATGACTTGCGTATTTCTGTCACGGATCGCTGCAACTTTCGTTGCGTGTACTGCATGCCCAAGTCGATTTTCGGCAAAGACTACCAGTTCTTGCCGCACAAAGACTTGCTTAGCTTTGAAGAAATCGAGCAGGTTGCCCGAGAATTCGTGACGCTGGGAGTCGAGAAAATACGCTTGACCGGTGGCGAGCCACTGCTGCGAAAGAACATCGAGATCCTGATAGAACAACTGGCACGCTTGCGCACGCCTGGCGGAAAACCTGTGGAGATCACGCTGACAACCAACGGCACCCTGCTGCGCAAAAAATCTAAAATTTTGAAAGAAGCAGGTTTGAACCGAGTCACGGTGAGCCTGGATGCAATCGACGATGCGGTTTTCAAGGCCATGAACGACGTAGACTTTTCAGTCAACGAAGTACTCGATGGGATTGAAGCAGCCCATGAGGCTGGCTTGGGGCCGATCAAAGTCAACATGGTTGTGAAAGGTGGCATGAATGACGACCAAGTGTTACCTATGGCCAAACACTTCAAAGGTACACCTCATATTTTGCGCTTCATTGAGTACATGGATGTGGGCAGCAGCAATGGCTGGAAAATGGACGAGGTAGTGCCATCGGCGCGCATCATCAACATGATTTCGCAACACGTGTCGCAGTTGCAAATGCTGGATGCCAACTACACAGGCGAAGTGGCTGAACGCTGGAAATACAGCGATGGCACCGGTGAAATCGGCGTAATTTCGTCGGTAACCCAAGCTTTTTGCAAAGACTGCACACGCATCCGCTTGTCCACTGAGGGCAAGCTTTACACCTGCCTGTTTGCCAGCAAGGGGCACGATTTAAAGCCCTTGATTCGCTCGAACGCCTTGCCTGAAGCGATTGGCGAACAACTGAATCATGCGATCAGAAACCTGTGGTCTGTTCGGGCTGATCGATACAGTGAAATTCGAACTGAAAACACCGCACAGCCCAAAGACAGAATCGAAATGTCTTACATCGGCGGCTGAGGAATTCATTGAAACAAGTTATGGCAGCACACATACAAACCACCCACGCGAGCATACCCAGCACCGTTGAAATAACTGCCACCAATGAGCGCGGTGAACAGGTGCCGGTTCAAATTTCGGGCGAACATCCGCTCACCCTGTATTTCGACAAGAAAGAATTGTTGACCATCATGACCCTGGGTGCTCAACCTGAGGCCTTGGCGCTAGGCTGGCTGCGCAATCAAAGGCTGGTGTCCGACCCTTCAGAAATTGCAGCAATTCATGTGGACTGGGAAACAGAGAGTGTTGCAGTCACTTCAACAGTGCTAAAAAACACAGGCCAAACCATTTGGGAAACCACCGAAAAAGCGCAGAAGTTGGAGAAGAAAACAACCACATCGGGTTGCGGACAAGGAACCGTATTTGGCGACCTGATGGAAGACCTGGACAAAGTGCAACTGAGCAATGCTTACAATCTTTCGCAAGATGTGTTGTACGGCGTGATGGACCATGTTCGTAAACACGAGTCAATTTACAAACAGGCCGGCGCGGTGCATGGTTGCGCGCTGTGTTCCAACAGTGGTGAAAACCGTGGTGAAATTTTGCTGTTTGTAGAAGACGTGGGGCGACACAATGCTGTGGACGCCATCGCGGGTCAAATGTGGTTACACGGCATGACGGGTGAAGACAAAATTTTTTACACCACTGGCCGGCTGACTTCCGAGATGGTGATCAAGTGTGCCCAAATGGGTATACCGGTGCTGGTTTCTCGCTCGGGCCTCACACAAATGGGCTACGAAATTGCCCAGAAACTGAACATCACCATGCTGGGCCGCTGCCAGGGCAAGCACTATTTGCTCTACACCGGCACACACCGATTCAACACTTTAATTGACACACAAATCGCATGAGCATTTCACTGGATGACATCACTGGCGTAATTCTCGCCGGTGGTATGGGTCGCCGCATGGGCGGCGTTGACAAAGGTCTGCGCAATTTCAAGAATGCACCACTGGCATTGCACGCAATGATGCGACTCAATGGGCAAGTGGGCGACATATGCATCAATGCCAACCGAAATATCGGCGTGTACGAAGGATTTGGTGTTGAAGTGGTGTGCGACATTCAACCCGACTACGCAGGCCCTTTGGCTGGCATGCAAGCGGCGCTTGCCCACACCAACCTGCCTTACCTGGTGACTGTGCCTTGCGATGTACCCATGTTCCCCTTGAATCTGGTTGAAAAACTGAGTGCACCATTTGAGAAAAACGTGGGATTGATGCTAACAGTGGCTTCAACAAAAGGCCGCCATCACCCCGTGTTTTGCATGATGCGCACTGAACTGTTGCCCAACATGGAGGAATTTTTGCGCAAAGGTGGTCGAAAAATTGATGCCTGGTACGCCAACATTCCACATGAAGCGGTTGAGTTTGACGACGAAGCAGCCTTTCACAACGTCAATACCCTCGAAGAACTCAAAGAACTCGAACAAAAATCCTGAGTAGCAAGGCAAAGTATGGAAACTGATTTTCAAACTGTTGAAGAAGCGCGAATCAAAATCCTGTCGCTTCTCAAGCCGATTACAGGCACCCGAACCGTGGCCATTCGCGACGCACTGGACCAGGTGTTGGCTGCCGATTTATTGTCCCCGATTAATGTGCCCGCGCATGACAATTCTGCGATGGATGGCTACGCCTTCAACAGCAACTGCATACAAAACACCGACATCACCCAACTCAAAATGATTGGTACCGCCTACGCGGGCAAGGCATTCAACGGCAGTTGTGCCCATGGTGAATGTGTGCGCATTATGACTGGTGCAGTGATGCCACAGAACTGCGACACCGTGCTGGTGCAGGAAAATGCCACTGTGAGTGGTGACCACATCAGCTTTCCACCAGGTGCAGTCAAAGCGGGCGACAACCGCAGGCTTGCCGGTGAAGACCTAACGATCGGCAAACCTGCCCTGCCCGCAGGCAAAGTGATTCGGCCTGCCGACCTGGGTTTGCTGGCCTCGCTGGGCATTGCCGAAATTTCAGTGCGTAGAAAATTGCGGGTTGCTTTTTTCTCCACTGGCGACGAATTGCGATCCCTTGGCCAGCCACTTGATGAAGGCTGCGTGTATGACAGCAACCGCTACACACTGTATGGCATGCTGACCCGACTGCGATTCATTGAATTGCTGGATATGGGTGTGGTACACGACTCCCCGGAAGCCCTTGAACAAGCCATGTTGCAGGCCATGGAACAAGCCGATGTAATCGTGACTTCGGGCGGTGTTTCTGTGGGTGAAGCGGACTACACCAAACATGTCATGGAAAAACTGGGCAGCGTGAATTTCTGGAAAATCGCCATGCGTCCAGGTCGCCCAATGGCCTTTGGCCAGGTTCAGAACAAAGCCAATGGCGACTCCGCCTATTTGTTCGGCTTGCCGGGCAACCCGGTCGCAGTCATGGTGACTTTTTATGCATTCGTGCGAGACGCATTGTTCAAACTGGCCAATGCCAACCCCTTGCCAATTCCCATGCTGACCGCCACCTTGGTCCAAAATGTGCGCAAGCGCCCAGGGCGCACTGAGTATCAACGCGCTCGTCTGGTCATGGAAGATGGAGTTCTGGTTGCCCACCTGACGGGTTCACAAGGATCAGGAATTTTGCGCAGTATGTCAGAGTCAGATGGTTTGCTGGTACTTGAACACGAACAAGGCGACCTGAAAGCTGGTGATACTGTGCTGGCACTGCCCTTTGAAGGCTTGATCTGACTAGAAACACACACCCCACCCAGGGGAGTGAACCAAGTGAGTGATTTTCAGGGCGAAATTCAAACGCTACCATGGGCGCACTTGAATTTCGGCCCCTGACATGCTCCAAGACCCCCGCCCAATCAAACCATTGCAACACGCCTTGTGCAGCGTGCTGGAGAACATGGGGCTGGAGTTTTTACCCAGCCAATGGGCATTGCAAGCCAATTTGGCTGAGACAGGAAACGACCCCGAACTGAATCAATTGTTGGCTTATCTATCAGCCTGCAATATTTCTCGGCAGCTGTTTCAAAATGTGTCCACCAGTGAAATAAAACACCTTGGTCCACACACGCTGGCCATGTTGCACAACGGCCAGTGTGGCTTGCTTGAAGAACTGATTGCATCGAGTTCCCCACCAGCGTCCTTGAAATGGGCCCTGCAAATTGAAGCCCCAAAAACCACTGAAGGCACCCGAAGCGAACCAGCGCCAGCAAGCCTGTTTGAGTTTTGGCAACAGCTCCGCGATAGCCAATGGTTGCGAGAAGCACTCGATTTTGAGAATGGAAGCTTCAAGCCGGTGATCTATGCTTCCCTGCTGATCAACTTGCTGGCCCTGGCAGGCCCGCTGTTCTCGCTACAGGTGTATGACCGCATCATTCCTAACCAAGCTTATGCATCAATGATTGCATTGCTGCTAGGTGTATTTCTTTGCCTGGGTTTTGAGCATGCTTTAAAGCATGCGCGCCATCGCTTGATGGAAATTGCGGCAACCTCCATCGACACCCGCTGCACCATGCACCTGTCAAAATCACTCTTGAATGTGCCCATCCACAAAACCGAACCAACCCTGCTTTTGCAGCACCTTCGTTCGTTCGAGCAACTGCGTGAATTGGTGACAGGCGTGTTTCTGCTTGCGCTGATTGACCTGCCGTTTCTGCTGCTTTTTCTGGCGGTAATTGCCCTGATTCATCCCCTTTTCCTGTTGATCTCGGGCGGAGTAATTGGACTCACCTTGCTGTTCATCGCCACATCTCACCGGACAATTTCCCGGCTCGGGCAAACACAAATGCGACAAAACCGCGAAACCCAAAGCCAATGGCTTGACTCGCTGGCCTGTCTGGACAACATTCAGGCACACGGCGTTCAACAAGCACACAGCAAATTGTTGAACAAACTTCAGCTTAAAGCGCGGCTCAGCGGCAATGCCGTTCGCGATCAAATGTTTTTAATCAATCAACGAATACACCTGTTGCAACAAGGCAGTTGGGTACTGACCATCGCGCTGGGTGTTTACTTCATTGTTGAAAAACAACTCACCGTGGGTGGCTTGATCGCAGTCTCCATGCTCACCATGCGCTGCTTTGCACCCATCCAGAAATTACAGGCCCACCTGGTACAAACCCATTCGGCCCAGGCCAGCTTCGAAGAACTGGACCGGTTTTTAGCGCAACAAACCCAAACCACTGAGCAACGCGCCGCACTTGAACGCATCGACACCATGGCACTTGAATTTGCAAGCGTTTTGAAACCGGGCCGCAACCGTGAAACTGCTCAACCTTTTGACTTCATACTGCGCACCGTGAACCTGCAACTGCACGCGGGAAACCGGCTTGGAATCATCGGTACAACAGGCTCTGGAAAAACCTCCCTGCTCAAACTGCTGGCCCAACAACTGAAATGCGATCACGGCCAACTGGCGGTCAACAAGCTTTCGATTGCACATTTTCACAGCAGTGAATTTCAGTCCAAAGTGGGTTATGCAAGCCAACCCCCAGTGCTGATCAAGGGCAGTTTGCTCGACAACATTCGCTTCATGCGCCCGCAAATCAGTACTGAGAACTGCTGGAAAATTCTGCAACAACTTGGGCTCAAAGAATGGGTAGATCAACACCCGGACGGCATTCACATGGCCATTGACAGCCAGGGCAACAACTTGTCTTCAGGGCAAAAGCAGGCTGTGTCGCTGTGCAGAGCGCTGGTGGGCCAACCCCAACTGGTACTTCTGGACGAACCCACCGTGTGTCTTGATCAACACATGGAGAGCCAGCTGATGCAATACCTTCAGCAGCTGCCAGAACACAGCATTTTGGTATTCACCACCCACAAGCTTGGGCTATTGGCTTGTGCCAGCAGCCTTGCACTGATGCACAAGGGGCAAATTCACGCGCAGGGCAACAAGCCTGAAGTACTGCACGCAGCCAATGCACTTGCCACACAACACAAACAAAAAAATGCAGGTTGAACCATGAAAATTCAACATCACGCACAGCGAATTGTCGACTGGCTTGCCGGGCGGAATGAAGAACATCACATGCCGGCAACGGCAGGGTTGGACCAGTCAAGGCTGTGGCATGAACAACAAGTGCTCACCAAACGTCTGGTACATGGCTGCGCCCTCACCTTGCTGGCCCTGCTGGCGTGGTCTGCAATTGCAACAGTGCCCCAGGCAGCACATGGCGAGGCACGTGTGGTTCCCTCGCAGCGATTGCAGGTCATTCAAGCCGTAGACGGCGGCGTGATCAACCAGGTGTTTGTCCGCGAAGGTCAGCTGGTGAAGGCTGGTGACAAACTGGTTCAAATTGACATCACGCGTTTTTCATCAAGCCTCAAAGAAAAGGAAGCGATCGACGCCTCGTTTCAATTTCGAGAAGCCCGGTTAATGGCACAACTTAACAACACAACGCTAAACCTGCCTGCCCCACTCATTCAGCAGTACCCCGATTTGTACCTGCAAGAATCCAAGTTGCTACAAACCAAACTGCAAGAATGGGCCGCACAAACGCAAATTTATGAACAGCAGCTTGACCAACGGCAACGCGAACTCGACGAAGCACAAAGCAACGCCACCGCAGCCAAACGGAATCTGGAAATATCGGAACAAGAATTGAGCAGCATGCGGCCACTGCTAAAAAGCGGCGCTGTATCCCCGGTTGAAGTACTGCGACTTGAACGCGATGTAGCCAAAGCCAAAGGCGACTATGAAGGTGCCAATGCACAAACCAACCGACTGTATTCTGCCATTCGCGAGGCCCGCCAGAAGATTGAAGAAATTCGATTAAAACAAATCAACGAAGCACGCACCGAGCTCTCGGAAGTCAAGGCACGCTTGGCCAGCCTTGAGCAAAACCAGATCGAACTGAACGACAGGGTGAACCAGGCCACCTTAAAAACCCCGGTGGACGGCCTTGTACAACGTATTTTGTACAACACCCGGGGTGCCGTTGTGCCTGCGGGAAAAGAGGTGATCGAAATTGTGCCAATTGATGAACAGCTGGTTTTCGAGACACGAATCAACCCAAAAGACATCGCATTCATTCGACCTGAACAAAGCGCCAACATTCGAGTCACAGCCTATGACTATTCCATTTACGGCGCACTTGAAGGTACTGTAGAAAGTATTTCTGCGGACAGTTTGCTCGATGAATTCGGCCGACCTTACTTCAGTGTGAAAGTGACAGTGCCGCGCCTGAAAGTGCATGAAAAAATTCGTCTGATGCCTGGCATGGTCGCCAATGTCAGCATTGAAACTGAAGATCGAACGGTATTGTCCTATCTCACCAAACCTGTCATACGCGGCTCAATTCAGGCATTTACTGAACAGTAAATCAACACCAGTCATCCCAATAACTCCATAGAGTTAACTCTCACTCATCCTGACCCAATCACCTGTTTGGCACGCAGTTGATTTGGAACCAAACTCGCGACTCGATCACTTATCAATGACATCGAACCCGAGGACCCCCATGAGCGAGAAGCCCGTTGTGAATGCCCAAGAATGCGACCCAAGTACCCTTGGCCTAGCCAGGAAACCGCGCCCAGCCTTAAAGCGCAAACCGCAAACCGAGGTGGTCGTTCAACTGGGACCCTTTACCGACGGGCAAATTACTGCACCTGAAATGGTTCGTCCCCTTGAGGGGCCCACGGAATGGCTGATCAAGCCAAAAACCGGCGAGATTGTTCCCTTTGACGCAGGCACACCCCCCGAGAAAGATGTCATACGCAAATACATCACCGTGGGTGCCCAAGACAACGATGTTCCCGAAGACCTTCCAAAACTGAGCGAAGGCTATGTAGTGGAGCGGATTAACCAGGACCCACTGCCCAGCATGGATGGTGAAGTTGGCGAAAATGGCACCAACACAGTTCGCGTGGTTGAAAAAGAAGGCCCAGCCAGCGTGGAATGCAAAGACATGCCGCCACCCACACCCGTCGATGAAAATGAGGAGCCCCCACCCGTAGACCCACCTGTGGATGAGGAAGAGGACTGCGAATGCCCTACGCCACCCACCTGCCCCCCAGTGGACGAACAGGAGGACTGTGAGCCAGAACCAGAACCTGAATGTACACCCGAGCCTGAGTGCAAAACAGATCCTGATTGCCCGGAGGTTGACGCGGTTAATGACTGCGCCAGCACGAAGGTGGATTGCCCAGTGATTGTCGATGTTCTGAAAAATGACCTCGGCTGCGGTGATTTGAAAATCACCGAGGCCAGCGCCGAAAATGGCATGGTTGAAATTAGGGATGGCAAGTTGCACTACACACCCAACGAGGGTTTTTGCGGAGAAGATGTCATCAGCTACACCCTAGGCGATGAAAGCTGCCTGACCGACACCGCCCATGTGTACATGAACGTTGAGCCTGGCGACACGCCGGTGAACGACAACGACTGCCCAACAGGCTACTCCGATTGCACGGAATACATCGATGGCAACGACTACGCGGGCAATCCCAAGATGAACGACCATGAATACTCGTCTGAACAATACACAGTCGATGCGGTAGTTGAAGCGGTTCAGGAACAGGTACAAACCTATCTGGATCAAGCCCGGGAACAAGCCAACGAATACATTCAAAGCAAAACTGACTGGGCTTCTGGGCTCAGTGCAAGTGGTTTCGATTCTTCAGCCAGCGCACCTGCTGAAGAAGCTGCCGCAGTTTGCTGATGCAATTTAACGACCGAGTCAACATGAACACAAGCAACACACCAAACCCCACGCTGAAAACCTTGCCTGCGGCCATGCTCCTCGCCTTGCTCTCCCTGAGTGCCCCTGCCGCCTGGGCACAGGAAAGCCAGGCTGTAACCGAAGTGCCAGCCCAATCAGCGACGCAAGCAACTGAAAACAATGCGCCAAATCCCTTGCAACAAAGTGTAATTAAAGGCCTGCAAAACAGTCCGACACTGGATGCCGATGTGCATGCACTCGAGGCGCAAATGGAAGAAGCCAACGTGGTATTCGGCACTTTGCTACCCACTGTCGATGCACGGGGCTCTGCTGGTCGCGAACGTACCCGGATCGAAGACGCAGACACACGCACCTACAACGCAAACTCCTACGGCATTGAAGCACGCCAAAACCTGTACAACGGTTTTGCCTCCCAGGCTCGTTACCTCGCGGCTTACTCCGGAGCCATGCAAAGCTATTACCGATACCTGAACAAAGCCAATCAGGTTGCGTTTGAGGCCTCTAGCGCGCATGTTGATGTGTCCCGCTTTCAGGCACTGACTCGCCTGTCGGAAGACAACTTGAAATATCACCAAGACCTGATGAACCGCATTGAAGAAAAGGTCAAAAGTGGCGTGACCCGTCAATCTGATCTGGAACAGGCACGCAGCCGATACACCCTGGCCTTGGGTAACCTGGCCACCGAAAAGGCCAACACTTTCTCTGCGATGGCCAACTACCAAAGAATTACCGACACGGTCTGGCCTGTCAACCAAGCCGGGGAATATGTTGTAAACGCAAACTTTGAAGTTGAAAACAGGGAACGTCTGGTGTTCGCCCTGAACAACCACCCACTGCTCAAGGCATCTAACGCATCCATTGTCACGGCCAAACAGGAAGTGACTGCGGCCAGCGAGGGTTTTCATCCCCGCCTTGATTTGCGTGCAAAAACCGATGTGTACAGCAACTACCTTTCCACATTCGACGAACGTCAAATTTCATCAATCGACTTGCTGGCCACGATTAACCTATACCGCGGTGGCGCCGACAATGCCTCCCGAAATGCTGCGATCAAACGTCGACTTCGCAGCCTGGACGACAAACTTGTTATTTGCAGAGCCATTCGACAATCCACCCAAACCTCGCTTTTCGATGTGGTCAGTTCACAAAAAAAACTGAATTACTTTCGCGAACAAGCCGCTGCAATTACCAAAGCACGTGCAGCCTATGAACAACAATTCGCGGTGGGCCGACGCAGCCTGCTCGATTTGCTGAGTGCTGAAAATGAGTACTATCAGGCCCAGCGTGCCCTGATCAATATTGAAGCTGATTTGAGCATTTCAAAACTAAAATTGCTGGCTGCCACGGGCCAGCTCACCACACTGTTTGCGGTGGATGCACTGGTCAATGCCGACGAGCCCACCAAGCGCAATGTGCTGTTCTACAAAGAGCAAACCCAAAGCGGTGCTGAAGCTGAAGGTTGTCCAGCCAGCTTGATTAATCTGGAAGACTTCGATTTGCCCAACATCGGATTCGATGAAGCCTTAAAGTCAGTGGATGCCATAAACAGCTTGCCTCCAATTCAGTTGGCTCAGCTGGACAATGGTGGCGTGGCCAACCAACAAGTGGCTGCGTTTGGTGACCCTGCGGAAGTCTCCAAAAGCCTGATCGACAAAACCAAGGCATGGGCCAAGGCTTGGGAAAGCAAAGACTTGAACAGTTACATTGCCTTTTACGCGCCAAACTTCAAGCCAGAAGAAGGCAGCTACGAAGCATGGGTCAGCAACCGACGTGATCGAATTTCAAAAGCACAGGGAATCGACATCGAAATTTCTGACTTGCAGGTGATACCCAGTTTTGACAAACCCGATGAGTACGAAATCAGTTTTGTTCAAGATTACCGTGCAAAACTTTATCAAGAACGCTCAAAAAAGGTACTGACCTGGAAAGAAAACAAAGGCATTTGGCAAATTATCCGGGAACAAAACATGCCTGTGACCACGGCTCAAACCCAAAGAAGAAAAAACCTGAATCTTGCTGAAGCCAAGGTCGATTAATTCTGCAATTACTGCCCAATCAGGCTGCGGGCCAACACCCGCAGTCGCTCGTACACCACGCACTTGCTCAGGCTCAAGCTGCCTGATTCTGAATAAACCCCAGCCGCTCCTGCGGGAAGCACACTAAGCTGAAAATCGTCTAGCGCATTGAACTCACCACCCTGCTCTACACCACCTGCTGCCACACGGCTTGCACGTACAACACTGACACCATTTAACAGCAAGCGACGTAACACCGGTACACAAGCCTCTGGAATATTGCCATGCCCGGGTGCAGCCACCACTACTGAAGCAGGTTTGCGGTTCAGCAAATCATTCAATTGACGCAAAGGCCCATTGCCTGGCGCACAAAACACCACGGGCACCTCCATGGCTTCAAACAAAGGGTGCGCTTGTGTGCCTGCATCAAACAAATTGGAAAACTGACCAGGTATTCCCTCGTCGGCGGGTGGGTTTAACGCGGTAAAATTATTAAACCAGTTCGCATTCGGCAGCACAGAATATGGGCCATCAAATGCATCCAAGCTTGCAGTGCTTTGCTTCTCAACATGTTGCGCAGGCGTAAACAAACCCTGCATATACAAACCAAATGGTACTGCGCAGCCAAGCGGGCTACCCGGTAAACACTGCACTGCAAAGTCGAGAGCGCCGCTTAAATTGGCAGGCCCGTCGGTATCCTCGGCATCCGAAGGCAGCATGGCCCCTGTAAAAACCAAGGGTTTGACCAAAAGCGCAGCAGGCAAAGTGAGATAAAGGAAGTACAACATGTCTTCCATGGTGTCGGTGCCGTGCGTCACCACAATTGCGTCGATGCAAGGGGACTGAAGCAAACGGATCAACGCAGCACGCAGTTGCAACATGTGAGCCAATTCAAGATTTTGACTACCAATGCTGTACGGCTGCTCAAAATGCCACTGCGCACGGCGAAGCAAACCGGGTATTCCCATTACAAGGCTTTCACCGCTACGCTGGGCCGATTCATAAGCCCAGGTTTCAGAACCCTCGATCAGCGTACCGGCGATGGTGCCACCCGTGGCCACCAAAGCCACGCGCGGCAGGGTATCAAGCGTTTGCGGGCGCATCGTCATCATCCAGCAGGTCGACCTTGCCATCGTTTAAACCGAGCAATTCAATCGCATCTTTTTCGGGCAGTTCATCTACCCCTTTCAGTTTTTTCTGCATCACACGTGAACGTGTTTCAGCCTGCTCGATATTTTTGGCAGCGCGCTCTAGCGTGTCGCGTGTTTTGGCAAGTATGTCGCCAAATTTTCCGAATTCGGTTTTAACAGCGCTGAGCACAGTCCACACCTCGCTTGAACGTTTTTCAAGCGCCAGTGTTTTAAAGCCCAACTGCAAGGCGTTCAACAATGTGGTTAAAGTGATTGGCCCTGCAACGGTAACCCTGTGAAGGCGTTGCAGGTCGTCGACCAAACCCGGGCGCTTCACCACCTCTGCATACAGGCCCTCGGTGGGCAAAAACAGAATACCGAAATCGGTGGTGTATGGGGGGGCCAGGTATTTCTCGGCAATGGTTTTTGCTTCAGCGCGTATGGCCATTTCAAGCGCTTTGGAAGCGACTGCAACGCCATCGGCATCTGCCCGGTCAAAGCACTCCTGAAGGCGCTCGTATTGTTCTTTAGGGAATTTTGAATCGATGGGCAACCACACAGGTTGATCGTCTTCCTTACCGGGCAGGCGCACTGCAAATTCAACAATGTTGTGGCTGCCGGGCACTGGCTTGATGTTGCGACCAAATTGCGAGGGGGTCAGCATTTGCTCAAGCAGGGCTTGCAGCTGCACCTCGCCCCAGGTACCCCGGCTTTTTACATTGGTAAGCACGCGCTTCAAATCGCCCACACCGGTGGCCAGTGTTTGCATTTCGCCCAAGCCTTTGTACACCTGCTCAAGGCGTTCGCTCACTTGCTTGAAGGACTCGCCCAAGCGGGTTTCAAGTGTGGCGTGCAGTTTCTCGTCCACTGTTTTTCGCATCAATTCCAGCTTGCTGGCGTTGTCGTCTTGAATGTCTTTCAATTTCTGCTCAACCGACAAACGAATTTGCGTGAGCTGGTCTTGAATCAGGGTGTTGGTGCGGTGCAGTGTTTCAGAAAACTGGTTCAGCTTTTCAGACTGAATCTGATTGCCCTGCGTGAACTGCCCGACGATAACCTGCTGCAAACCATGCGCGGCCTGCTGGCTTTCCGTGCGTGCCTGTGCAAAAGTTTGCGTCAACAATTCAGACTGCTTGCTTTGCCGCGCTTCGATGTCTTGGTTAAGCAAGCGAAGTTGCTTGCCCAATTCTTCAGATACAAAACGCTGCTGTGCCTGCGCGTCGAGCAGTTCATCCAGATTGGCAAGAACCTGCTGCTGAAACTGAGCCAGTTCAGTCGAGTTGTCGACCGTCATTCTTCGGTACACCAGTACCAAGCCGAACAACACCAGCAACAGCAAGCCCACCACGGCCCAAATCAGTTGTCCGTCCATCAACTTATTCGCCCTTGATCGAAACAGTGTTCAAGCCCTTGGCACTGCCTTCGGGATCGGGTTTGTTGCGCATCCAGTCTGCTGTGCGGAAGAATGAAAGCATTAGCCCTTCAATCACTTTCTCGGGCAGTTGCATGGCGCGCAGCGAGTTCACCATGCACAGCAACCACTGGTCGCGGTCTTCACTGGAAATTGGAAATGGCATGTGACGCATGCGCAAGCGTGGGTGACCAAACTGCGGTGAGTACAGGTCGGGCCCGCCCAGCCAGCCCGACAAAAACAGGTAAAACTTTTCGCGTGAATGGTCCAGGTGAACCGGGTGCAGTTTGCGAATGCGCTCGAAACTCGGATTTTGATCCATTTCGTCGTAGAACAGATCAACCAGCTTGCGCACGCCAGCTTGCTGCTCCTCTGGCGTACTGCCAAAGTAGACAATCGGCGGCTTGGGTTGTGCGTCGCTGCCGGTGGTGTTACTGGTTGAATCGTTGTTGCTCATGGAGGTGCCGGTAAGAATATGGGTAGATATCCCACATTGTAACCGTGCACTGCCACGTAAATTCGACTGTAATTCGATTAGTCGATGGCTTGCTAGGCAGCAGCTTGCCTTAAGGTTTGCATTACTGGGGCGCGGCAAACCTTGTTGACCGACCATGCACCAAACAACACCGACACCACTGCACCCGCAACCACACCAGCCACAATGTGCATGGGCGACAGGAAGTACTCAAACTCGAACACAAAATGCGCCACGCCCCAACCCAGGCCTTGGGCGGCAATGGCAGCCACCAAACCTGCCAGCGCACCCAGCACAGAAAGTTCAAGCCAAGCGGCCCGTTGCAGCTGAGCCGTAGATGCTCCCATGGCCCTGTAAATTGCAGCCTCACGGGTGCGCACACGTGCACCTGTCATCACACAGGCCACCACCACCAATCCACCGGCGGCCACTGTGAACAAAAATACAAACTGAACAGCCTGGCCCACCTGCCCCAGAATTTTCCGCAACTGGGTGATGATCAACTCGGTGTCCAGCACAGTGAGGTTGGGATATTCGCGCACCAGCTCACGCGACACGGGAATGGCCTTGTCATCTTGCAAGCTGACCGAGGTAATCCAGGTTTGCGGAAAACTTTGCAGCACCTCGGTTGGAAACACCATGAAGAAATTCACCTCCATGGAGTCCCAGCGCAATTCGCGGATGCTGGTAATTTCAGCCGTTAAGGGCGTACCTGCGATGTCAAAGGTGAGCTTGTCGCCCAGGCCTATGCCCAAACGTTCAGCCACACCGTCTTCCACGGACACTTCTGCTTTGGCGGGTGTTTCATCAAACCAGCTTCCCACAGCGACGGTGTTGTGCGTGGGCAAGGTGTCCGCAAAACTCAAATTCAGTTCACGTTCCACTGTGTTGCGGGCACGTTCATCGGTAAAGGTATCCGCCGTGATGGTTTCACCGTTGATGGCGCTTAAGCGCCCGCGCACCATGGGGTACAAATTGACCGGACCAAGGCTAGCGGTGTTCAATGTTTGTTGAACACCTTCAACCTGATCGGGTTGAATGTTGAACACAAAGCGATTGGGGGCGTCTTCCGGTACGGCTTCTTGCCAACGGTCGATCAAATCGCCCTGCACCACAGCCAGCATTAACAGTGCAGCCAGCCCCAGGGCAAGGCTTACTCCCTGCAACACCAGGGTGCTTGCACGTTTGGACATGCTTTGAAAAACCGCGATATTGGTGCCTGCACTTTTTTTGCCTTTGCCCAAATAGGCGAGAGCCTTGAGCAGCCCCCAGAACAACAACGCAAACACCAGCGAGGTGCCCATAAAACCCGCAAACAACAACAGGGCCAACACCACATTGTTAACGATCAACAAGCACACTGCGATGGCGGTAAACACACCAAACAGCACTGACAGCACCAGTTGCCCCCGGCTACTTTTCAATGTTTGGTGCCGAATTACAGCGACTGCAGGCGCGCGCAAGGCGTACCAGGTGGGCACTGCCGCAAAACCCAGCAGCAGTAACGCAGAGAGCAAAATACCCATGGGCAGGTAATGCAAACCGGCCAGCGGCAGGTCTACTCCTACCAGTTCAGCCAAAAACGCCAGGAGCCCCCAATGCGCGGCCCAACCCAAGCCAACACCCAGCACGCCAGCGCCCAGCGTTAACATGCCCATGCCAATAGCCCACATGCGCAGCAAACGTTTGGGGGTGTAACCCAGGCTTTTCAAAACGGCCAATTCGCTGGCCTGTTCTTTGGCAAACAAGTGCGCCACCAGCGCAATGCCCACACAGGCCACCATGGTGCCGATCAAAGCGGCCATGGCCAGGAAATCATTGGCGCGCTCAAGCGTACCGCTGACTTCAGGCCGCCCGTTTTCGAGTGTTTCAATTTCTTCAACTGGCGACAGCACTGGGGTCAATTCGGAAATCAGCTGGTTGATCACCGGCTGTGCGCCAGTGAAGTAAATCCGCCAGGTGGCCCGTGATCCCAATCCCAGCAACTTGGATTCTTCGAGGTCGGCAGTATTCATCATGACCCGGGGGGCGAAGTTGACAAAGCCACCGCCACGGTCGGGTTCTACCAAAATAACCCGGGTCACAGGGCGAGTAATTTCGCCCACTTGAATTGAATCACCCAACTGAATATCGAGCGAACCCAGCACGCCTTGGTCTACCCACAACTCGCCTTGAGGCGGGCCACCGGCCACTTTTTCATCTTGACCCTGTGCGTTGCGAACCGTGAGTTGCCCACGAAGGGGATACGTGTTGTTCACAGCCTTTAACGAAACCAGCAAGTCGACCCGCTCAGAGGGCACAACGCTTGGAAATACAACGCTTTCAGCTTGCTTGAGTGTTGCGTATTCCGGCTTGCCAAGAATGGAAAGCCATGGTGCATTGGCAGTATTCCGCTTGGACTCGATAACCAAATCACCGCCCAGCATTTGGCTGGCATCGCGCACCAAGGCTGCCTCGATCCGGGCTGAGAACACGCCCACAGATGAAATGGCGGCCACGGCCAGCACCAAAGCAACAAACAAAATGCGAAACGATGCACGGCGTGACTGCCGCGCCCAATACTGAAAAGACTGCATGAAGGAGGCACTTGCTGGGTAAAACACCAGTTTAGGACAAAGCGTGGGGGCACAGGTTCCCCTGTTTATTGCAGCGCAGTAATTTCTTCACGAATAAAACACGCAAAAAATTGACCGATCGTGCTATTTTGGGTGCTGGTTTGAGCACAGACTCCAACAATAAAAATTACTTTTTAGTAACATAAGTAAATACATTACAAAAAACTACCGAATTTTAAGGAGACGGTAACGTGTCTGACGCATTTCCCCATTTGAATTCTCCGCTTGATCTCGGCTTCACCACCCTGCGCAACCGCATCATGATGGGTTCGATGCACACGGGCCTTGAGGACAAATACAAGGAGTTTGACAAGTTTGCCGCCTACTTTGAGGCGCGCGCCAAGGGTGGTACTGCCTTGATTGTGACCGGTGGTTTTTCACCCAACCTGGAAGGCTGGCTGTACCCGTTTGCATCAAAGCTGAGCAGCAGCGGTGCAATCAAGCACCACAAGAAGGTAACCGAAGCCGTGCACAAGCACGACGGCAAAATCGTGATGCAGTTGCTGCATGCTGGCCGTTATGCCTACCATCCGCTAAGTGTTTCGGCATCCAATGTGAAGTCATCGATCAACCCTTTCAAGCCACGTGAAATTGGCGACTTCGGCATTCGCCGAACCATTGCGGCCTTTGCACGTTCGGCAAAAATTGCCCAAGAGGCAGGCTATGACGGTGTGGAAGTCATGGGCTCGGAAGGCTACTTCCTCAACCAGTTCATTTGCAAGCGAACCAATCACCGCACAGACCGTTGGGGTGGTTCAGTAGAAAACCGTGCCCGTTTGTCGGTTGAAATTGTTCGCCGCATTCGCGAAACCGTGGGCGAAAAATTCATCATCATTTACCGCCATTCCCTGCTGGATTTGGTCGAGGGTGGTAACACCTGGGATGAAGTCAGCTACATAGCCCGCGAAATTGAAAAAGCTGGGGCCACCATGATCAACACCGGCATTGGCTGGCACGAAGCCCGTGTGCCCACGATTGTCACTTCCGTGCCCCGTGCGGCTTTCGCTGAACTGACTGCCCGCCTGCGCAAGGAGCTCAAGATTCCGGTGATTGCGTCCAACCGGATCAATAAACCTGAGGTGGCAGAGCAGTTGCTTGCCGATGGTGCCTGCGACATGGTATCCATGGCCCGCCCTTTGTTGGCTGACCCCGACTTCGCGATCAAAGCCAAGGAAGGCCGCGCCGACGAAATCAACGTGTGCATTGCCTGTAACCAGGCCTGCCTTGACCACACCTTCAGCCTGAAGCGGGCCTCATGCCTGGTGAACCCACGCGCTTGCCATGAACTGGAAATTGTGGACAAACCGCTTGAGCGCAAAAAGAAGATTGCTGTGGTGGGGGCTGGCCCCGCTGGTTTGGCTGCTGCCACTGAATTGGCACGCCGTGGGCACAATGTGACCCTGTTTGACAAAGCCGCTGAAATTGGTGGTCAGTTCAACATGGCCAAACAGATTCCGGGCAAAGAAGAATTCCATGAAACCATCAGCTACTTCAAACGCCAGCTGGAATTGAAGAAAGTGGATGTTCGCCTGAACACCTTGGTTGATGCTGCCCTGATTTCCAAAGAGCGTTTCGATGAAGTGATACTGGCCACGGGCATTAAGCCGCGTACGCCGGGTATTGAAGGCATTGACCACCCCAAGGTGATGAGCTACATCGATGTACTTCTGCACAAAAAAGAAGTGGGTCAGAAAGTGGCCGTGATTGGTGCCGGCGGCATCGGCTTTGATGTGTCGGAATACTTGACTCACGACTTTGCCCACCCTTCCCCCACACTCGACCTGGAAAGCTGGAAAAAGGAATGGGGCATTACCTTTGACCCCAAGAATGCAGGCGGTATTGATGGTGTGCAAGCCGAGCCTCCCAAGCCCGCACGTGAGGTTTGGCTGTGCCAGCGCAAGGACGAACCCTTGGGCAAACGCTTGGGTAAAACATCAGGCTGGGTGCACAAGGCCAGCTTGAAAAGCCGCCGTGTTCACTTCATGCAAGGTGTGGAGTATTTGAAAATCGACGACCGCGGTTTGCATGTGATGAGTGCACACGGCCCGCAAATTCTGGAAGTGGACAACATTGTTGTGTGCGCGGGCCAAGACCCCTTGCGTGAACTGGTTGAACCCATTGAAGCACTGGGAGTGCCCGTGCATTTGGTGGGTGGTTCATCGGTGGCTGCCGAACTGGACGCCAAACGTGCAATTAACCAAGCCACTCGCCTGGCTGTAACCCTGTAAAGGCAAAACAAGAAATGACAGAAAAATCAATGCTGCAAAAGGTGTATGCGCAAGTGGACAAATTGCCAACACCTTTGAAAACCCGTGCCTTTACCCTGTTGTTTGGCCGTGCGGTGAAGTATTTCAAAACCAGTGGTTTGAAATTCGAGTGGATTGAGCCCAACCATTCAATTGTGGTGATCAAAAATCGCCCCACCGTGCAAAACCACATTGGCACCGTGCACGCTGTGGCCATGATCATGATTGCAGAATCGGCCACCGGCGCATTGGTGGGTTTGAATGTACCAGCCAACGCAATTCCAGTGATCAAGCGCATGGAAGTAGATTACCGCAAACGCGCCGCTGGCGACATGCGTGCTGAAGCCATGCTGACACAAGAACAAATCACCATGATGCAAACCGAGGAACGTGGTGAAGTGGATGTGGCGGTAACGATTACTGATGGTGAAAGCAAAGAACCTATCTTCGTTCGCGCCATTTGGGCGTGGACCCCAAAGCGCAAGGGCTAAACTATTGCTATAACTACACGGCAAGGAGACACCCGCATGGCCCCATTTGAATTCAGAACAGTGAACCGCATTGTGTGCGAATCGGGCAGTTCGCTGCGAATGGCTGACATGTTGACCCCCTTGCTGACCCAGCACGGGCTGAAAACCGCAAGGGTGTTCATGCTGGTTGACCCCTTCATTGCGGGCACCGAGGCCTTTAAAAGCATTTGTGAAAACCTGGTCACAGCAGGCCACGCAGTTCACAGTTGCAACGATGTAGAACCCGACCCGCCCGAGGCTTTGGTGCACCGGGTCACTTCACTGGCCAAGGAATTCAAGGCTGATGTGGTGGTGGCCATTGGTGGCGGTTCCACGCTTGATGTGGCCAAACTGATTGCGGTGTTGGCGCGCGGCAAACAAGAACTGAAAACCATGTACGGTGTGGGTAATGTGACCAGCGACAGGCTGCCTTTGGTGTTGGTGCCCACCACCGCCGGCACCGGCAGCGAAGTCACTCCAATTTCAATTGTAACCACGGGTGTGGACACCAAAATGGGAGTAGTCTCGCCTGTGTTGTATGGCGACCTGGCCATTCTGGACGCCGACTGGACACTCAGCCTGCCCCAACATGTAACGGCGGCCACCGGCATTGATGCCATGGTGCATGCGATAGAGGCTTACACCAGCAAACGCCTGAAGAATCCCTATGCTGATTTTTTGGCCTGTGAAGCACTTCGCTTGCTGGCTGCCAACCTGCACACCGTGTGCAAAGAACCGGGCAACCGCGAGGCACGCCAGGCGATGATGTTGGGTTCTTGCATGGCTGGCCAAGCGTTTGCCAATGCACCTGTGGGTGCGGTGCATGCGCTGGCTTATCCTATCGGCGGTATATTTCACGTGCCACACGGCTTGAGCAATTCGCTGGTTCTGCCGCATGTGTTGCGCTTTAATTTGCCCGCTGCAGAACAGCAGTATGCAGAGCTGGCACAAGTGTTGAAGCTGGGCCACCATGGAGACAATACGGAGCAGCTGGCCCAAGCCTTTATTGACTACACAGCCACATTGTCGCCTTCCACAGGTTTGCCGGTTGGCTTGCGTGAAGTGGGTATTGGCGAGAACGATTTGCCGGTGATGGCCAGTGCAGCCATGCTGCAAACCCGCCTGTTGAGCAATAACCCGCGCGATGTGAACGAGGCCCAGGCCTTGGCCATTTATCAAGCAGCCTACTAAGAATATTCAAACTTCGACCATGACCACTCTGGCCCAATACCCACTGCATCAACTCGTTCAAACCCGTTGGCACGACAACGACATTTACGGACACGTGAACAATGTGGTGTATTACAGCTACTTCGACAGTGTGGTGAACCGTTACCTGATTGAAGAAGGCGGGCTGGACATTCACGACGGGGAGGTGGTGGGTTTTGTGGTGGAAAGCCAGTGCAAATACCTGAAACCCCTGGCCTACCCTGAGCAGGTTACGGCCGGCCTGCGGGTGGGTAAACTGGGCAACAGCTCAGTGCGCTATGAATTGGGTTTGTTCAACGCCAAAGGCGAATTGTGCGCGGAAGGCTACTTCATCCACGTGTTTGTGAACAAGGCCAGCAACACCCCCACCCCAATACCCGATGGCATTCGCAGCAAACTGGCTTTGTTGGTGGTCTGACGATTGGGTGTGAGTGGTCGGCTCAAGCCTTTCTGTCGTATTGCGCGCGAATTTTTTTCGCCACTTCCAGTAAGCCTGCTGGAGACAAATCATGCAGTTCAATCAAAGGTGATGCATCAATATTGGGGTACTCGCGCAAAATTGAGCGGCGGTAGGCTGGGTCGTAATGATTGCGCATCAGCCGCTCAAACAGCTCGGGCATTTTGCGCTCGGCAGCCAATTGCTCCCATTCTTCAAATTCCTTGCCGCCCACCAGGCTGCGAATAAAACGCAGACGCTCGAGCAAGCCTTCTGGATCTTCTTCAAAGTGTTTGTAATCCTGTCGCCAAAGCTCAACCCGTTGCTGCATGTCGGCATGCACGCGAATGGTTTTGCCCCTGCGCATGGAATCAAGCATGGCTGTGGGTATCTGAACATTTCCAATCTTTTTGCTTTCGGCTTCAACCCACACTGGGCGTGTGGGATCGCATTTCGCGAGTTCTTCCAACAGCAAGGTGTCGAAATACTTTTGCGAGGGTTGTGGAGTACCAGGCACCGCCCCAATGATTGATCCTCTGTGACGGGCGATGGCCTCCAGATCAACAACCTGGCAACCTGCTTCACGCAAGGCATACAACAGCCGGGTTTTGCCGCAACCCGTGGGGCTGCTTAAAACGTGATACTCAAATTTGGTGGGCGCAGTTTCAAGCTGCTCATTCACCCAACGCCTGTAAGCTTTCCAGCCGCCAGGCAGTTTTTGAACGTTGTAACCAATGGTTTCAAGCGCATCAACCCACAGCTTGCTGCGCTTTCCACCCCGAAAACAGTACACCAGCACCTTGCCGTCTTTGGGATATTTCGGCAAATCCTCGCTGAGGTGACGTGCAATATTGGCCAGCGAATAGCGCACACCAATGCTGTAGGCGCCCATTTTGTCGGTGCGGTGAAGTGTACCCACTTCTGCATACTCATCGTTATTGACCACCGGCATGTTGACGGCACCCGGAATGTGATCCTCCTCGAACTCGCGAGGCGAGCGTGCATCAATTATCAGGTCATAAGAGGAAAAATCATGCATGAAAAAGGCCAACTTCAAAACAAATGTTCAGCCCGGCAGAATAACGCAAAACAGGGCTTCGGTTTTAAAACTAGGTCGGCAAGTTTCGCCCTGGCAGGGTTTTAAGCCCGTTGGCAATGGTTTTCAGTTCTTTCCAGTCTGTGGCCTTTCGCTTTTGCAGCATGGGCCACAGTTTCATGAGCAATTGGGCGGTGGCCAATACATCGGCTGCGGCCTGGTGGCGCTGTTCACATTCAATGCCGTAACGCTGCATCCACACATCCAGCGGAAGCTGGTGATTTTCTTTGTGGAGCACCGCCGCCAAATGCTCAAGATCGAGCCAATGCCGATGTGTTGCCCGCCCCAGCACCTTGCGCATGGCTTTGTTGATCAGGATTTCATCGAACCAACTGTGAAAAGCAATCAACGGCGAGTTGCCCACATAACGCAGGAATTCAGACAAAGCCACTTCCGCCTTCACCCCTTTTTGCTGCGCGCCAATGCCAATGCCGTGAATCAAAATATTGTTTTTGTCGATGGCTTCAAACTCGATCATGTCGACGATTTCGGGGGGCTGTTTGATGACCACTTCAAACGTGTCCGTGAGCGAAATTCGCGGGCGTCTTTGTGCATCAAACTCAATGGCGGTGGCCGCAATCGAAATAAGCCGATCTCTTTTCGGGTTCAGGCCCGATGATTCAACATCTAGCACCACCCAACGGTCAGGGTTTGGACTGGAAAAATCAAGCGTTTGAACCAGGCGGTCCCTGATGTAGCTAGCCCAACCTTGCGTGGGCAGCAACTGGCCTTGCAAAGTTGTGCTCAACGCATGTGCTCCATCTCGATTCGCTGCTGCAAGCGCCGCCCTACCCTGAAACATTCCTTCAATATTCGGCGGTCAATGTTGTCGAGCACGTCGTAGTTCACCACATTGGGCTGATCGGGCAAGTTGGGCACGGCCACGCCTTCATCCAGCTGTATGCGAAGGCGCATCATTTGCAAAAACTCAAACGCGCTTACCCAGGCATCGCGGCGCTGTTCCTCTACACTTAAACGCTTGGCCACGGCCTCGAACCGGCGGCGGGTATTGACTTCATCAATGCCGAAAACCAGCGAGAAAAAGCGCGCGGCATCGACAAACACGGCAGTGCCCTGCCTTTTCAAATCGAGGGTACGAATGTCCTCAACTTCAGTGGTGTCTATGCTTCCATGCCAGTTCAGGGGTGGGCGAAAACGCATGATGTTTTCGGCCAGCAAGCGCAGGAATATGGTGGACTCTTTGGCGCGGGTCACAATGTAGTCCCGAAGTGGCTGCGCCAGCTCTTTGTTACCTGCCAGCGCGCGAAGATCAAAAAATATGTTCACACGCAGCAGGTTTTCAGGCGTGGCCACATCGATCCATCGCGCAAACTTGTTCAACCACTCGCCCGCAGTCATGCAGCATTCGGGGTTGCTGGCCATGATATTGCCTTTGCACAAAGGGTAGCCGCACTGGTCCAGCGTTTGATTCACCTCTTTGCCAAAAGCCAGCCAACGTGGCCTGTCCACTTCAGGCTGATCGCTAATAAACAGCAAGCCGTTGTCTTGGTCTGTGGCAATTGTTTGCTCCGAACGGCCTTCCGAGCCGAAACTTAACCAACAGTAACTGTTGGCATCAATACCCATCCGGTTACCCACAACCTCAAGAATACGTTCAGTGAGCACGTCGTTCAGGTGGCTGATCAATTCAGTAAGTTGCTTGGCAGCAATGCCCTGGCCCAGCAGGTTTTTGGCAAAACTGCGAATGTCGTTGGCGCAGGCACGCAGCATTTCGGCGTCTTGCGCAGAGCGGATGTTGCTGCTGATCTGTTTCAACGACAAACGCTGCATGGCAAAAATATCGCGCTCGGAAACAATACCGCTTAATTTTCCATTGCGGGTTACCGGCACGTGGCGAATGCCAAATCTCGACATGAGCAGGGCTGCATCTTGCGCGGTGCAACTTTCATCCAGAGTATGAACCGGGGCGTTCATGACCTCTGAAATCAGCGAACTCAGGGGCTTTTGGGCCATGGCTACGCGAGACAGTACGTCCTGGCGAGTCAAAATACCCTCCACCACCATGGCCTCATTCACCACAATCATGGAACCAATTCGGTGCTCATGCATCACTTCCAGTACCTGCTTCAAAGGCGTATTTGGCGCACAGGAAAAAGGCTCATGACGGCATACATCGCGCAAGGGCTTCTCAAGCGTTTGCTCGGCCAGGGTTTGAGAGGAGTAAGCCACCTGAATCGCTTTTCTGGACAAATCCAGAAACTGCATGGTGCGCCGGGTTAAATAGTCGGAGAACACCGGGCTTTTACGCGCCAGGGCTTGCACGCTGTCGAAGGTAAACATCAGGCAGAAGGTGTCTTCCCGGGCGCTGTAAGTAGCTGTAACTGCGCGTTTGGCAAGAAATGCGTTGACTGGAAACATTTCCCCGGCTTCGTATTGAAACCCGGTGGAAGACAGGTCAGCCAAGCCTTTGCGGCCCACGGCAGAGCCCTTTTCAACATAATAAAGAAACTGGGGTGGGCCGTCCTCGGGCCGCACAATCACTTCGTTAGGTGCGAAATAAGTTTCAGCGCAGCCTTCAAGCAGGCAGTCCAGGTCGCGAAGCGGAATTTCACTAAACGGCGCGTGCTTGACCAGCCTTTGTTTGATGTAGTCCAGCATTTGCCCGCTGGGGCTGGTACTGGCTTGGGCTGAATCAGGGGCAGCATCCCCCGAATCGGCCACAGAAGCGGCATTCGGTCGATTCACAGTCTCTCCATTTGCTGGGCTAAATGGTTTTTATAATGGTTTTCCCTATTGTAGCCTTTGCGCCTTACAAAAAGCTTGTTTCTTCCAAGCCACGTCACTTGAAAATAGTGCTTGCTTTGCGCCTGTGCCAGGAATATATTCGCGCAACTCTCCCCCATGGCTGTTTTTTTCCGAGGTTAAATTGCAGTCAAACCCCACCACAATTGTTGTTGACGGCGCAGGCGTTGAAGCCCTTTGCCAAAGCTGCGGCGTGTGTTGTTCCACGTTTAGAATCAGCTTCTATTGGGGCGAAACCACTGCAGCCGAAGGCGGCGTGGTACCAGTTGAACTAACTGAGCAAATGAACCTGTACCGCAGCTGCATGAAAGGCAGCTCGCAAACCAAGCCTCGTTGCATTGCCTTGGCGGGCAATATTGGCGAGTCAGTGAGCTGCACCATTTACGAAAACCGCCCTTCACCCTGCCGCGAATACGATGTATTTGACGCCCAAGGTGAATTGAACCCGCGTTGCAACCAGGCTCGCGCCAAACACGGCCTGGCACCATTGAATGTGCGTTTTGTACCGGTTGCTGGTGTGCCTGATCACATTACTTTGCCTACACCTGAAATAAATCCGGGTAGCTAATCAGCTTGCGCCACTGAATGTGTCTTGATCGTGTTCGGTAAGCGCAGCACGAACAGCCTTTGCATTGTCCACAGCCTGTGCATTGTCGCCGTGTACACACAGGGTTTGCGCAGTGACCACGCGGCTTAAGCCATCCAGGCACTGCAATGGCCCGCCCCGAACAATCAATTCAGCCTGTGCCTTGACCTGAACCGGATCATGAAGCACAGCGCCAGGCTGGCTTCGAGGTGCCAGCGCGCCGGTGCTTAGGTAAGCCCTGTCCGGGAAGGCCTCTTCGATCACCTCGATGCCAGCAGAACGCGCCCAAGCCACCAAGGGGCTATTGGCCAAAGCCAGCAGCTTCAGGTGCGGAAAAGCATGGGCCAGATTGATGAGTAGCTCGGCCTCAACCACTTGAAAGGCCGCATCGTTGTACAACTGCCCGTGGGGTTTGAAATGGGCAGGGCAACACCCCAATTTCGTGGCGATATTATCGAAAAAATCCATTTGCCGTTTCAATTCGCCCAGCAACTGTGCAGTTGAGCCGTCGGGCTTTTGACGCCCGAACCCGGCTCGGTCCGGATAGCTGGGGTGGGCGCCCACCTGCACGCCATGTTCAAGCGCCAACACGCAAGCCCGGCGAATGCTGTGTTCATCTCCAGCGTGCCCGCCGCTGGCAATATTGGCCCAGTCAACAATCTTGAACAGGGTCTCGTCGTGGGCACAACCTTCGCCCAAATCTGCATTAATCCACATGGGTAGTCGCCTTGTTATATTCAATGGCCAGCTGGTAGCGTTTGCGGTCGAGTTCATGCCTGGCCTGTAGACGCTGCGCCTGCTGTTCATTAACCAATACCCAGCTTACGCTTTCCCCACCCCCAAGTTGTGACAATTTCCAAAGATCACAAGACAATACACTGCCAAGACGTGGGTAACCGCCGGTAACCTGGGCTTCACACAGCAGCACGACCGGCTGCCCGCTAGGTGGCAACTGCACCAAACCCGGGTGCACAGCATGTGAACGCAAAGAAACCACTCGCTTCAGTGACAAAGGCGATTCAACGGCCTCCAGCCGATACCCCATTCGACTGCTTTGGGTGCCCAAGCTGAAGTGTTGACGGGTAAACAGGTGCTGCGAATCTTCACTGAGTTCAAAAAATTCCGGACCAGGCAAAATATGAAGCACCAAGCAGGCTGAATGTTCAGTGCGAGCCAAGGGCATGGCCAAACGAACACCATGCCGAATGCTGGTGGTGAATTGCTGGGCAAAATGTAGTTCATCACCCACTTGCAAGGCCCGGCCTTGCAGCCCCCCAAAACCAGCGACAAGGCAGGTGCTGCGTGAACCCATCATTTCGGGTATATCCACACCACCTTGCACGCAAAGCACATTCCAGAAACCCAAGCCTGGGGGCTGGGTGCGCAACACATCACCCTCCTGCAAACCCAAAACCTGACCACACAACACTGGTTTGTTGTTTAACAAGGCATGCGCACCCCGGTTTGCAAACAAAACAAGGCATGGTTTGGCGCATACAAAATCGAATTGCCCCATCAGCTCCAGGCAAGCCGCATTGGCCGGGTTGCCCAAGGCAAGGTTGGCCAGGCTGAACGAGAAAGTATCCAGCACGCCCCCGATCGGTACACCCTCATGCTGGTAGCCCCAACGCCCCAGATCGCTGACAATGCCCTGCCCTTGAGCCCTGACCACTTTAAGCATAATCAGCCCGAATGAATTGAAGCGTGTCACCGGCCTTGAAAAGGGACTGCCCCTGCTGATCGGTGCGTTCAGGATCAAAAAGCACCTGCTCAACATGCCCCAACAAATGCCAACCGCCTGGACTTTCCCAGGGGTACACGGCGCAGTAATGGGCAGCAATGGCCAATGTACCCGCCGGCACACGTGAGCGCGGCGTTTCCCGACGCGAGAAATGAAGCTGTTTGGGTAAACCTGTGAGGTATGCAAAGCCGGGCAGAAAGCCCAAAAATTGAACGGTATAAATGGCACTGCAATGCATGTCAATCACTTCAGTCGGACTTAGCCCGGTTTGCTCTGCCAGCCAGGCAAGGTCTTGCCCGGCAACGCCACCGTAGTTCACAACAATATGGTGGTGGCAGCCTGGGGTGTTTGCAAGCAATGTGGCTTTCCCGAATTGGCCAAGTATTTGCTGAACTTGATCAAGCAACATTTCATGTTGCCCGGCGGTAAATATTGAGTTCGCAAACAACACGGTAATTGATTGATCCGCCTGCACGCACTGACAAGCTGGCCAAGCCAGCGCTTGAATGGACTGGATTAACTCTTGACGAAGCACCGCCAACTCCGTGGCGGACATGTAATTCTCGGTCGCAGAGCTATCTGTGGCCCAGTCTATCTGGATGGCACGATCGGAAACAAAGTAAGCCCTGGGCATGGATGCACGACGAGTCAAGAAGCGAGGGGTTCAGTTTAAACACAAAAAAAGCAGCCGAGGGCTGCTTTTTTTGCAATGCGCGAATCACTTCACACTGTTCACGCGGCGGCTTTTACGCGGCGGCTTGTCTGTCCTGATTTGCCTCGCCTGCCTCGATGGTTCGAAGACCCGATTCACCAATCGGAATTCGACGTGCTTTCATTTGCTCAGGAATCACCTTTCGCAACTCGACGACCAACAAGCCATTTTTCAGGTTAGCACCCTCCACTTGCACGTAGTCAGCCAAGTTGAATTTGCGCTCAAAACTGCGAAATGCAATGCCTTTATGCAGGTACTGTTTGCCCTCTTCATCCGCTTTGCGGCCACGAACGGTGAGTACGCCGCGCTCAACTTCCAGTTCAAGCTCTTTTTCCTCGAAACCCGCGACTGCCACACTGATTTGGTAACGGTTTTCTTCCAGCGCCTCGATGTTGTAGGGAGGGTAACCGGTTGAAGTGTCTGCACGCATTGCGGCATCCAGAATGCTGGCCATTCGGTCAAAACCAATGGTGCTGCGGTACAAAGGGGTAAGGTCGATTGTTGCCATGATTCATTCTCCTGAGAAGCAAAAAATCAGTTATTCAAAGTGTGCGGAAACTCTCTTGGAGACATTTCCCACATTCCTGATTTATGAACCACCCCTGAAAATTTCAAGTGCTTTCTGTGCAATTTTTTCAGGTCAAAACAGATCGCCGTCTACGTAATACCAATGCCCGTTTTCCTGCACAAAACGGCTGCGCTCATGCAGGCGACTGGCGGGCCCATTGTTGGGTTTGTAACGGGCCACAAACTCTACTTCGGCTTTGCTGCCCTGTGGCCAGTGCCCTTTCACATTCACGCCCAGCCATTTGCCTTGTGCAAGTTCCTGCTGCAAATCGAGATGCTTGGGGCGGGTGCTGATGTGCCAGGTTGACAACACATAGTCACTTAAACCCAAGGCGTAGGCGCTGTAGCGTGAGCGCATGAGCGCCTCGGCCGTGGGTGCCAACACAGCATGAAGATGAAACGGTTGGCAGCAGGCTTGATAAACGCCGTTGCCGCAAGGACAAGGCTGTGTTTTATTTTTTTGGACCATGTAGGGCAAAAGCGATGAACCGAGAAGATTTTTCATTTTAGACTGAAGCCGGAGACAACCAGCCTTAGACCAACAACAATGACCACCAACAATGACAATTAAGCCTACACGAGTGCATGCGTTTAATCATGCCGATGCCTTGGGCCATCACGATGCAGTGGCCCTGGCCGGGCAACTTCAACGGGGCGAAACCAGCGCAACTAAATTGGTGCAAGCCGCATACCAACGACTTGAATTGGTAAACCCCGAGCTGCATGCCACCGTGTGCCTTCAAGAGGAAGCAGCATTGGCGCAAGCCCGTTTTTACGACGATGTAGGCAACTTCAGGGCGTTTCAGGGCATTCCTGGATTTTTGAAAGACAACCTGGATTTGCAAGGCTTATCCACTCGGCACGGTTCCGCCGCCATGCCGGGCACAGTGAAAAAGCACACCAGCGCCGTGGCACAGCAGATTATCGACACGGGTGTGGTGCTGCTGGGTAAAACCAAACTACCTGAATTCGGGCTAACTGCCACCACGGAATACAGCAAGGCTGAGCCGGCGCACAACCCATGGAACACTGGGTACAGCACAGGTGGCTCATCGGGCGGCTCGGCAGCCTTGGTGGCCGCAGGTGTGGTACCTATAGCTCATGCCAACGATGGTGGCGGCTCAATTCGCATTCCCGCTGCATGTTGCGGGCTGGTGGGTTTGAAACCCAGCCGAGGGCGCTTGGCCATGAACGAAATGGCGAAAAGCCTGCCCATCAATATTGTGAGCGACGGGATTGTGTCGCGCAGCGTGCGGGACACTGCGGCATTTTTCGCCTTGGCTGAAGAGCATTACAAAAACCCAACACTGCCACCATTGGGCCACATCACCACCCCTGGCCGAAAGCGCCTGAAAATTGGCATGTTCACCCAGAAAATTTCTGGCGATGAAACAGATACCGCCTGTGTGGAAGCGGTGCACAAAGCTGCTGCCCTGTGCGAGGAGTTGGGCCACGAAGTGCAGGAAATCAAGGTGCCCATCAGCGCCCAGTTTGCTGATGATTTCTTGCTGTACTGGGGCATGCTGGCCGCTTCCATTTCATACTTGGGCAAACTGGCAGTTGATCGGCATATGGACACCAGAAAACTTGAACCACTCACCCACGGTTTGGCCAAACATTTCACGCACAACCTGCTGAAATTTCCATTCGCTTTGCGCAGGCTTCATCGGTTTGAAGCGCAATACGCCACGGCATTTGCCGACCTGGATGTGCTGCTAAGCCCAACCTTGGGTCAGCCCGCACCGCCGCTAGGTTACCTGGCGCTTGATCTGCCTTTTGAGCAGGCGCGGGAGAGGCTTGTAAACTTTGCATCATTCACAGCGGCTCAAAACGTGGCGGGGGCGCCAGCCATCAGCCTGCCCATGCACCACACAGTGGAGGGTATCCCGGTAGGTGTACATTTTGCCGCTGCCATGGGGCATGAATTCAGGCTGATTGAGCTTGCACTTGAAATTGAGCAAGCCCAACCATTCAAGATGCTGGCATGAATTCTAGGTGAGCTTTGTAAACCAGCGAGGCCCTGTCCACCATGGGGCAGTGGCCCGTGTTTTCAAGCATTAGATCGACAATCGCGGGTTTGGTTTGTTTCAACACAGCCAAGCCGCTGGGGTGAACCAACAGGTCTGAATCGCCCCACACCACCATCAACGGCACATTGGTTTTCTGCACCAACTCGTTCAAACTGATATTGGCATCCGGGTTCACGAATTCCATGAATACCCGATCGAGCAAGGCCTTGTTCTTGATCGACATGCGACCAAAATATTTGCGCATGAAACCAGGCATGGGCGGCGCCTTACCATTGAAACAAAGATTGACCACCTTCTCGTATTCCTCAAAATTGGAGGGAGCAAGGATAATTTTTCCTTCGTCCGCAAACGCGCGCCCAATGGCGGTGTGCTCGGCACCTTTCACACCAGCGGGGTTTAACAAACAGGCGCTGAGAACCCGGTTTTCAAAGTTTGCGGCCAAGGCACCCGCCAAATAGCCGCCCATGGAGTTGCCCATGACATGAAAATTCTTAACGTCCACTGCATCCAGCCAGCACACCACCCGATCAGCCTGCCCCGCAATATCAAAGCGGGCGTTGCTGGGGCGGTCAGATTCGCCAAAACCAATCAGGTCGGGAATCCACACGGTGTAATGGCGCATCAGGCGCGGGGCCAGTGCCAGCCAGTTTTCCTTGTTGGCGCCAAAGCCGTGGAGCAAGACCATGTCGGGCCCTTGTCCGCCCTTGAAATACACGGTGCGCCCGTCTGCGGTATTCACACTGCTTTTGACCAAACCCATTTGTTTGCATTTGGAATCGATCAATCTGCGGCACAGCCAGTTCATAAACACATTGCTCATTGTTGTTTCACCTGTCTCGTTGTCTGGTTTCTTCTTACATGCTCAATGGCTGCTCGCTGATCTCGCTTACAGCAATTGGATGGCTTAGTTTTTTTCGCGGCTCATCAACAATACATTCACTGGGATCGATGTCTGTGGGAAGCGTCGAAACCTTCTGAAAAAGATTGCTTGATTTGAATAGGAGGATGTTCAAAATGAAAGCAAATGAACTGCTGGAACAAATTCGCGAAGCCAATTTATCTTACCTGCTTCTTGCCAAACAACTCATCAATGAAGACAAAGCCGAGGCCATCATTCGCCTGGGTATTGATGAAAACACAGCCGACCTACTGGACCAACTGACCACCGCACAGGTTTTGCGCATTGCAGCAAACGACGTGCCCATGTGCAGCATTCGGTTCGAGGACCCCGCCGTGTGGAAACTCCTCTGCGACCACGGAAAAGAACGCGCAATTTCAGGCATGCATGCCGCCATCTTGATGGCTGGCCGCAGCGCCCAAATTGCAGCTTAAGCGCACTTAGAAAATAACCGTGGTTCATGCACCTTCAGGTGCGCTGGAGAACAAACATGTCCAAGATTAAATCCTTGATGGCTGAGGCCGTCCAAATCAAACTTGCCTCTGACTTGATCAAGCTGGACGCACGCTTGCAGGTTCTTGAAAGCGAAACCCAATTGTCGCGTGAACGCCTGATTCGCCTGTACAAGGAAATCAAGCAGAAATCGCCACCCAAGGGCATGCTGCCCTTCTCCACCGATTGGTTCATGACCTGGCAACCCAATATTCACTGTTCGCTGTTCATGAATTTTTACTCCACTTGCATCAAACACACCGACCTTGAAGACGGTGAATGCTTGGTCAAGGCCTATAAGCTTTATCGTGAGCAGATCACCGCCTTGGGCCTGCCCGAAGTGTTGTCCCTAACCCGCGCATGGCGCCTGGTGAAGTTTTTTGATGCTGGCATGTTGACCACCACGGCCTGTAAAACCTGCGAAGGGAACTTTGTAGTACACACCTATGACCTAGTAGATAACTATGAGTGTGGTTTGTGCAACATGCCTTCAAGGGCAGGAAAAACCAAGCAAGACGCAGCCACCCGCTTCTTCAATGAAGAAAGCATGCTCGAAACCGTTTAAAGAATTGAATTGCAGTGCCGTTGTACCAAGCAGTAGCTTGTTTTTTGTCTCTCTCCCCTGTCCGTAGTACAAGGACACTTCAAACACCTGTCAGCGATTGCTCACAGGTGTTTTTTTTAAGCCATGAAGCGGGCAAGAATTTGGCGGCTTCGGGCGTCCAGCGCAAACATGTCTTCGATGATGAACTGCATGCCATTGGCATGGGTCAGCACCAAGCGGCTACCGCCAAGGCGTCGAATACTTTCATCCGTTGGCAACTCAAACTTACAGGGTCCTTTGTCAGTTTCCAGGGTCCAGATGCTGGGTGTGGAGTAGGTGGATACCGAGGTAATTCGACTCACTGTGGGCCTGAATTCCCGCACCGCCAGGTAGTTTTTCACCACAGCCTGCGAGTCGGCATCCAATTGATCAAGCCGGTCCAGCCAGGCCAATTCTTTGCTGTACTCATCCACAATCGAAATGCTTTCGTCAGGTGCAGAGAACGGAAAGGCCAATACTGGCATCACCTGGTCGGCCACCAATTGATTACCTTTGTACAAGGCCAGCTTGCCCTGTGTTGATTCACGCAATCGCCAGTCAGTCATATTGGGCTTGCTCCTGCTTCAGTTTTTCCTGGGCCTGGTGCAGATGCCAGAAGTGTGACTTCGCCGCCAGCAATTCATCGTGCGGGCCTTCTTCCACCACCTTGCCACGGTCCATCACCACAATGCGGTCGGCTTTGCGCAAGGTTGAAAGCCGATGTGCAATCGCAATAGTGGTTCTACCCTGCACCAGGTTGTCCAAGGCCTTTTGAATTTCCTTCTCGGTTTGCGAATCGACCGAGCTGGTGGCCTCGTCAAGAATGAGAATTTTAGGGTCGATCAACAAGGCCCGTGCGATCGAAATACGCTGACGTTCACCACCCGACAAACTTTGGCCACGCTCGCCCACTAGGGAGTCGTATCCATGCTGCAGACGAAGAATGAACTCGTGGGCATGCGCTAGCCGCGCTGCCGCGATAATTTCCTCACGGGTGGCATCGGGGCGCCCGTAGGCGATGTTTTCAGCAATGGTGCCAAAAAACAGATATGGTTCTTGCAACACCAGGCCAATATTTCTGCGGTAACTGGCCATTTCAATTTGCCGAATGTCAATGCCATCAGCCAGCACTTGGCCATCACTTACATCGTAAAAACGGCACAACAAATTCACCAAGGTTGACTTGCCGGAACCACTGTGGCCCACCAAACCAACCATTTCGCCCTGCTTCACCTTCAGGTTCACACCATCGAGCACCTGCCGGCTACCGTAACGGAACGACACATTTCGAAGTTCGAGCTCGCCTTTCAGTTGGTCAATTTTTACCGGATTTTCCGCCTCGGGTACGGAGGACTTGTAATCCAGAATGTCGAAAATGCGTTTGGAACCCGCAGCCGCTTTTTGGGTGACGGATACGATTCGACTCATGGAATCAAGCCGCGTGTAGAAACGACCGATATAAGCCAGGAAGGCGGTCAGCACACCCACCGTGATGTCATTGTTCATGATCATCCAGATGCCCGATGCCCAAATCACCAGAATGCCCAATTCGGTGAGCAAACTAACAGACGGGGCAAACAGCGACCAAGTTTTGTTGATTCGGTCATTCACCTCCAGATTGCGGGTGTTGGCCTTCAAGAAACGGTCAGACTCCCTGCGTTCTTGTGCAAACGCTTTTACAACTCGAATACCCGGAATGGTGTCGGTCAAAATATTCGTAACCTCACCCCAAACGCGGTCCACTTTCTCAAAACCTGTGCGCAGCTTTTCGCGAACCAGGTGAATCATCCAGGCAATCACAGGCAAAGGCAGCAAGGTCAGCAAAGCCAGCTCGAAATCTATGTTCATGAGGATGATGGCAGTCATTACGATCATGATCACGTCGGTGATGAAATCGAGTGCATGTAATGAGAGGAATAAATTGATTCGATCAGTTTCTGCACTGACACGGGCAATCAAATCGCCGGTGCGTTTCGCGCTGAAATAGTCCAGCGACAAACTCATCAAATGATTGAATGTGGTGGTACGCAAATCCGATCCAATTCGCTCGGAAACCAAAGCCAGCAGATAGGTTCGGGCCCAACTCAAGCCTGCGGCAACCACAGCCGAGATTAACAAACCACTGAGGTAGAACGTTGCCAATTCAGTATTCATGGGTTGACCGTTCTGGAATGGAATCAGCACTTCATCCATGAGTGGCATGGAAAGATAAGGCGCCACCAGCGTTGCGGCAGTCGACAGCAATGTCAGAATGAGGCCGGCAAACAAACGCCAGCGATACGGGTGGGCAAAGCGCCACAGGCGCAACAGTGCACGCGAAGAAACCGGCTCTTCAAATCCGGCCTCATCCAAATCCTCGTCGGCCAGCAAGCGCGGCACCGGGTGCTGAATTTGTGCAGTGTGGGCCGTGCCCTGCTCGAATTCGCGCACGGCGGTTTCAAGCAACTCAACAAATTCCTCGAGCGCACGGTGCAAACTGAAGCTTGCATAGAAACGAAACACCTGCCCGGAATCGACCTGAATCAGGACCGTAGAAAGACCGGAATGATCGGACATGGAAATTTTCTCAATGCTTGAGAAAGGTGCTTTGAAAACAGGCACCTGTAATTCCTTGTCTACCACAATTAATTCATGGGCGTTAAAGGCTACAAGGCTGCGAGAAAACTCACGCCTAGTATTCATGTCAGCCACAAACACCGCTTGGGTTGGTGAATTTGCGGCCCAAACCTCTGAAAGGCGTTGCACTTCGTTTTCAGACGGTGAAAATCCAACGATTTTCAATGAGATTACCCCCTCAGTTCGCGAATTCGCTGATGTTACACCACTATTTCCAGCGACACGGAGTTAACATTGATCGAAAATCCAATCCTCGAAAACAAACCTGCCGACACTCAGCTTATGACGCAAAAACGCCTTGTAATACTCCGAACCATGTGGCTTGACGGCCCGAATATCTGGACCTATCGAAGTTGCATTGAAGCGTTGGTGGATATTCAAGAACTGGAGCAATTTCCTTCCAACCTGTTGCCAGGATTTTACGAGCGATTAACGGCTTTGCTACCCGGTTTGGTTGACCACCGCTGTGGAATCGGTGAACCGGGCGGATTTCTCTTGCGAGTCCGCGAAGGCACTTACGCGGCCCATATGCTCGAACATATTGTGATTGAATTACACACACAGGCTGGGCTGGAAGTGGGTTTTGGCAAAGCCCGAATGACCAGCAAGGAAGGCATTTATAAAATGGTGTTTCGCACCCCTGACCCGGTGGTGGGCTTGGCTTGCCTGGAAGCAGGTGTGCGGCTGCTGCACGCCGCCATCGAAGGTACAGAGTACGATTTACAGGCGGAGCTGAGAGTGATCAAGCACCATTGCGACATGCATGGCTTGGGCCCCAGCACCCAACATATTCTGGATGCGGCTTACGAGCGTCGCATTCCAATAGTTCGTTTGAACGATGGCAATCTGGTTCAACTGGGACACGGCAACAAACAACAGCGAATCTGGACTGCAGAAACATCCAAAACCTCGGCCATTGCCGAAGGCATTGCCGCCGACAAAGACTTGTGTAAAGACCTGCTGTCTCAATGCGGGGTGCCCGTGCCTGAAGGCGAATTTGCAAAAACCGCCGAACGTGCGTGGGAAATTGCACAAAACATCGGATTTCCTGTGGTGGTAAAACCAGTTGACGGCAATCAGGGACGAGGAGTGTCGTTAGAACTCAGCAAGCAAGCGGACATTGAAAAAGCATGGGCCCTTGCTTACGAAGAAAGCTACAGCGGCGTGATTGTCGAGAAATTCATTCGCGGTGCAGAGCACCGCATTCTGGTGGTGAATTACCAAGTTGCCGCTGTGTCTCGCGGTGAGTTGGTGTTTGTCACAGGCGATGGGCAATCCGAGCTTCAAACCCTGATTGATCAACAAATCAACACAGACCCCCGCCGTGGTGATTCCGAAATCTCTCCTCTGAAAACGGTTCGTATTTCAAGCAATCCCGTGGTGTCTCTGGAAGTGCAACGTCAGGGCTACCACGCAGCTTCAATTATTCCGGCAGGCACGCAAGTCATCATTGAACGCAACAGCAATGCCTCCGAGGACGTCACCGATCTGATTCACCCCGAAATTGCTCGCCTGTGCTGTATGGCTGCCCGTGTGGTGGGCCTGGATGTTGCAGGCATCGACCTGGTGTGCGAGCACATTGACCAATCGCCCAAGGGGCAATCGCTGGCGGTGGTTGAAGTCAATGCTGGACCCGGCCTACTTATGCACATCAAACCAGCGAAAGGCCTAGCCCGCAATGTGGGCAAACCGATTATTGAATCGCTTTTTCCAGGCGACGCCAACGGCCGCATTCCTACAATCTCATATTCGGGCGGCCCTGAAATAGACGGTTTTGGCCACGAACTCACTGAAATTCTCGAAGACCAAGGGCACAAAGTGGGCCTGGCCTGCGACCAAGGCCTGCTCATGAATGGTCGCACTATCAACAAAGCACCGTCAGCGAACTGGCAATCGGGCCGCAACTGCCTGATTAATAAAAACCTGGACACCTTGGTGATGCAGGTCAAAGCCAACACTATTTTGTCGGAAGGCCTGCCCTACGATCGCTCAAGCCTGGCTGTGATTACCAGCCTGGGCAGCATGGATGGGCTGGGCGAATGGGACATTTTGACCAAAGAACAGCACTTCAATGTAATGCGTACTGTAGTTGACTTGGTGCTGAGCAGTGGCCACGCGGTTGTAAACGCAGACGAAGTCAGCCTGCTGCCATTGAAAGACCTGTGCGATGGAAAGGTGATCTGGATCAGCAGCACCGCAGACAACCCCATTGTTACTGAACATGTGAAAAACGGAGGCATGGCTGTGTTGTACCAAGGTGAAAGCATTCACTTCAAGGGTAACCGGGCCGAGGCAGAGCAACGCAGCCCAATTCCATTGAAACAGCCCCCTATGAGCCTGACCAAAACCTTGGCACTTGCGGCCGCCAGTTGGGCCATGGATGTACCGCACCACCTGCTGCGCGCCGATCTTCGGCAGCGCTATTGAACCCCATGCTGATGCACACAACAGGTTGATGAACTATGAAAATTGAACGCATTCGCGCCCTGCGCGGCCCCAATTTGTGGAGCAAAAACACCAGTATGGAAGCCTTGGTGTTTTGCGAAGAAAATGAACGCCTTTACGACCGCTTTGCCAACATAGAAATGCGTGTTCGCAGCGCACTGCCCGGCATCGGCTCCCTACGCGCAACCGGTTTCGAGCAAAGCAACATTGCTTTGGCGCATATATTAAGCCGCGCAGCTTTGCGTTTTCAGGTTGAAGCAGGGTCACAAGTTACCTTCGCCCATGTGGCCGACAACATCACCACCGGCTACTTCCGAGTTGTGGTGCAGTATGAGGAAGAAGATTTGGCCCGTGCGGCATTTGAAGAAGCACACCAACTTATTTTGGCTGCGCTGGCGGGCGACGATTTTGATGCCAATTCAGCGATTGAACGCCTGAAAGAAATTTATGAGGATTGCAAACTTGGGCCAAGCACTGGCTCCATTGTGAATGCTGCCCTGCGCCGCGGCATTCCCGTTCGCCGCCTTACCCAGGGCAGCCTTGTGCAGCTGGGCTGGGGTTCGAAAGCGCGCCGAATTCAGGCAGCAGAAACCGACACAACCTGCGCCATTTCTGAAGAAATAGCCCAAGACAAGGACCTGACCAAAGCCATCTTGTCCGCAGCTGGCATCCCTACCCCGAAAGGCAAACTGGTGAAAACCTTTGAAGAGGCCATTGAAGCTTTTCGCGAACTCACCAAAACCACAGGCAAGGGGGTTGTGATCAAACCCAGCGATGGCAACCAGGGCAAAGGGGTCACTGTCAATATCGTGGATGAAGATCACCTTCGGGTCGCCTTTGACGCTGCAAAAAAATACGGCAGTGGCGTGCCCATCGTCGAGGAGTTCATTCCCGGCCACGATTATCGCTTTTTGGTGGTGGGTGACAAGCTGGTGGCTGCGGCTCGCCGTGAACCACCTTCCGTGGTTGGCGACGGCGTGCACACCATTGCCCAGTTGGTCGAAATTGAAAACCGCAACCCTTTGCGTGGCGAAGGCCATGGTAGTGCACTGAGCAAGCTTCGCCTGGATGAAATTGCCATTGCACGTATCAAGAAACAGGGCTTTACAACTGAATCGGTGCCTGAACAAGGTGTACGAGTTGTGCTTCGCAACAATGCCAACTTAAGCACTGGCGGCAGCGCCACCGATGTCACAGACAACGTTCACCCCGCCATGGCAGAAATGGTCATTCAGGCCGCACAGCAAATTGGTATTGAAGTGTGCGGCGTGGATGTGGTGTGCGAGCGGGTGGATGAGTCGCTTGAAGCGCAAGGTGGCGGAATTGTTGAATTGAATGCGGCTCCTGGACTGCGCATGCACCTGGAGCCATCGATTGGCAAGGGGCGCGATGTAGGCGCAGCCGTAATCGACCTGATGTTCAAAAAAGATGAGAATGGACGCATTCCAGTGGTAGCGGTCACTGGCACCAACGGAAAGACCACCACAGTTCGTCTGATCGAACAAATTCTCCGGTACCACAATTTGCGCGTTGGTTTTACCGGCACTGAAGGCGTGGTGGTGAATGGACACCTGATCGACACAGGTGATTGCAGTGGGCCGAAAAGTGCACACAAGGTTCTGGTACACCCCGAAGCTGACGCTGCAGTGCTTGAATGCGCACGTGGTGGCATGCTGCGTGAGGGCTTGGGCTTCGACATGTGCGATGTAGGCATTGTGACCAATATTGGCGAGGGTGACCACCTGGGCCTGAATTTCATCGACAGCGTTGAAGACCTTGCGCTGCTGAAAAGCGTACTGGTTCAGAACGTAGCCCCCAATGGTTTGGCCGTGCTGAATGCCGATGACCGGCACGCAGCAAACATGGCCAAGCTAACCCCAGGACGCGTGCTGTTTTTCACCAGCAACCCAGACAACCCGATCGTGGCCGCACACAAAGCCAAAGGTCGCCCAGTGATCATTCACGACAGCCGCGTCATCAACATCAGCTACGACGACATGGAAAAAACCATTGATCTGATGGATGTACCGCTGACCAACAATGGTTTGTTTACCTTTCAGGTACAAAACGTGATGTGTGCCGTGGCCGCCGCCTTGGGCCTGAACGTGCCATTCAACACGATTCGTGCAGCACTGGGCAGCTTTCAGTCTACCCCCGACACAGTGCCCGGCCGCTTTAACTTCTTCAAACACAACGGGGGCTCGGTGATTGCCGATTACGGCCACAACCCCGATGCGGTGTCGACGCTGGTCAACACGCTTAAAAACATCCCGGCAGTTAGACGTACAGTGGTGATCAGCGCTGCGGGCGACCGTCGTGATCAGGACATCATCGAACAAGGTCGCTTGGTGGGTGGGTTCTTTGATCACATTATTTTGTATGAAGACGCTTGCCAGCGTGGCCGCCCAGATGGTGAAACGCTTGCTTTGCTGCAGCGAGGAATTGCCAACGCAGACGGCGACAAAAAACCATCCGTGGTCGAAGTACGCGGTGAATTCAAGGCCATTCAAATGGCCCTCGATGAAACAGGCCCAGACCACTTGGTCTTGGTCTTGATCGACCAGGTCAATGAAGCATTGCAATACCTGCAGGAAAACACCACAGGCGAGCCCGCACGGGTATCTGCTTAAAGGCCAAGCCGCTTGAGCATGCGGTGAAAGTTGCCGGAATCGAGCCCAAGCTGCCTTGCAGCTGCGGCTCGATTTCCATTGGTTTGCTCCAGCACCTGCTGTACCAGATTTCTGGAAAAAGCATCCACGGCATCGCGGTAAGGCAAGCCTTCTGTCGGGGTGACCATTCCCGCATTCGGAATTGTTGCAAGGCCTTGGGCAGTCAGGGCATGTGTGTGCCCTGCCTCACTCACAAGGTCCAAGTGCTCTAGTTCTACAGTCACCATGGGGCTTGGTTCATCCCGGCGCGCTTTCAATGCGGCGCGCCCCAAAGTGTGTTCCAATTCCCGCACATTGCCCGGCCAGCTGTAGCGCTTCAGGGCAGCCTCGCACCCCCGCCCCAAGCGAAGGTTTCTCAAGCCCAAACGGCTGCGGTTCTGCTCCAAGAAATAACCCGCCAGCAATACCACATCATCGCCTCGATCGCGCAAAGGTGGAATGTGCAATGGATAGGCACACAAGCGGTGATACAAGTCGGCCCTGAAGCGCCCTGCTTTCACTTCAGCCGACAAATCGCGATTGCTGGCTGCCACAATACGCACATCCACCCGGTGCTCCTTGTCACTGCCCACGCGTTGTACCTGTCCGCTTTGTAAAACCCGCAACAGCTTGGCCTGTGCCGATGCGCTCAGTTCTCCCACTTCATCCAGAAACAAAGTGCCACCGTCAGCCAATTCGAATTTGCCTTCGCGATCGCGCTCGGCACCAGAAAATGCGCCTTTAACGTGCCCAAACAATTCGCTTTCAATCAATTGATCTGGCAGTGCTGCACAATTAATCACCACCAAGGGTAAACTGGCCCGGCTGGACATGGCGTGCAAAGCTTGGGCCACCAATTCTTTGCCCACACCAGTTTCTCCGTGAATCAGAACCGCCAGTTGACTGTTGGCAACAGTCAAAATTTCATGTTTCAGTTCACGAATGGGCATACTGTCCCCGATCATTTCACGGCGAGACAGCTGGACACCTTCCAGTGCATTCAAACCGTTGCCCTCGCCCTGCCCCAGTGCCAGGGAATTGGAGTGTCGGTCGCTTTTTTCAGTCAGCTCAGCCACATGCACAACCGCCTCACCCAAGCGTGCAAACATGGCCATGGCGCGTTCAACTTTCACATCAAAAACACCAGCCTTGAGGGAATCCAGAGTAATTGCCCCCCACAATTTGCCATTCACATGCAGCGCGCAACCCATACAGTCGTGCACATTCAAATCTCCGGCGTGCACGCCTTCCAGCAATCCATCATAGGGATCCGGCAAAGTGGATTTGTTCGGGAAATGAGTCACCCCCCGGTAAGTCACAATCGCATTCAAACGAGGATGCTCATTGAGTTCAAAACGGCGCCCTAGGCTGTCGGGAGTCAAACCACGAACAGCCAGCGGCCTTAAGGCTGACCCTTCCTTTTTCAGCAAAGCGCAAGCATTACCAGGCAAGGCTGCAGCCAATGAATTGACATATCGCATATAGCGAGTTGAAGGATCCAGATCGGCGCCAAGGTCTTCGATCACTGCCAACACAAAACTAGACATTTCCATTGCTTGATTACCTGAATGTCGTTTTGACAATTGTTGTTTTAATGACAGTAACCCTAGTTTGTCAATAAGACAACTATTTTAGTTGTTTAACAAAGTATCGTTTCACTTATTTCTATCTATTTCAACACTTTAGTGAAATACATGAAGCTGGCATACATCTTGATAGTGTTTGTCACTGAGAATCATGAGTCAGTTTACAATCGAGTAGAAAGGAAAACACCATGTCAGTCAGTACCGAACAAAAACAGTGGATCAAAGCAACTATTCCCGCACTTGAACAGGGTGGCGAGGCATTAACCACCCACTTCTACAAACTGATGTTCAGCAAATACCCTGTTACTGCCACCTTTTTTAACCCTGCACACCAGCAAAAGGGCACGCAACCCCGCGCATTGGCCAATGCTGTGCTGGCTTACGCCAAACACATCGACAACCCTGCCGTGTTGATGAGTGCGGTCACCCTGATCGTCAACAAGCATGTTGCCCTGGGTGTCAAAGCCGAACACTACCCTATCGTGGGCGAATGCTTGCTGCAGGCCATGAAAGAGGTGCTGGGCGCCGCAGCCACCCCTGAAATTATTGATGCCTGGGCAGCCGCCTATGGCCAGCTCGCCGATATTTTGATCAACGCCGAAGCAAACCTGTATGCCAAACAAGCCATGTCCACCGGAGGGTGGGAGGGGCAACGTGCTTTCATCATTGCCGCGAAAGAGCAAGAAAGCGAACTGGTCACCTCTTTTTATCTAAAACCTTTGGATGGTAAAGAGATCATGACTTTCAAACCGGGGCAATACATCACCTTGCACCTGAACGTGAATGGCGCGATAGTCATGCGCAACTACTCCCTCTCGGATGCACCCAACGGGCAACATTATCGGATATCGGTCAAGCGTGAAGAAGGTGGCGTGGTATCCAACCACCTGCACAAGCAACTTGCTGTGGGCGGCACACTACAACTAAGTCCCCCCTGCGGTGAGTTTGTTCTCGATGACAGCAAAGACCCCCTGGTGCTAATCACCGCCGGCGTTGGGTTGACCCCTGCAATTGCGATGCTCAAAGCAGCAGCAGGCCAACGCGAGGTACGATTCATCCACGCCTGCAAAAATGCAGCGCAGCACTCGTTCAAAAACCTGACTGAGCAATTAAGTACCCAGCACAGCAACATCACTGCCGAGTATATTTATGAAAATCAGCAGGGTTTGATCAACCCACAAACGATTCAGAAAAACCTGCCTGACAATGCCCAGGTTTACTTTTTGGGGCCTGTTGGTTTTATGAGTGCGGTGAAAAACATGTTGAGTAAGCTGGGCGTACCTGCCGAGCGTCAACATTTTGAGTTTTTTGGGCCGGCGCAGGCCATATAAAACATGGGGTGTTCAGGCTGACAGGTCTTTTGCTTTGCAAGAGGCCTGCACTTGAACAAATTCCAGCAATTCTTCCACCTGAAATGACTTGTCGAAAAACGCTTTGGCTCCTAGGCTCAGGCAACGGTGTCGAATCACCAAATTTGAATAATTCGAAAAAACAACGACGCTGACCGGATGCTTATTAAGCTCCGGGCTTTCAAACAAGTTTTTCAACACGCCAAGCCCAGTGCCAGAATCCAGTTCTAAATCAACAATCGCCAGGTCAGTGCAACTAGACCTGATTGCCTCAAGTGCTTCTTCTTCAGACTCCACACTGGCGATAACCTCCACGCCGGAAATTTCGCTCAACATAGCGCGCAACAGCAATTGCAGATCGATAGAATCCTCTACGACCAGTACTTTCAACAATGTTTGATCTGTACAGCTTTTTTTCATGGCAATTACCTTCAAATCCTCGCCAACGTTAACATCAGCGAGGATTTGATTCCCGTCCTCTTATGACTTGGGCTTCAATTCAATCAGATTGGAAACTGCTTTGACACCTTCTACCTGCTTGGCCAACACTTCAGCACGTTCCACCTCAGCCTCGGTTCTAGCCTCGCCCGACAATACCACCACACCTTGCTTGGTTTCCACATTCACACGCAGTGCACTCACGGTTTTATCCTCGGCATGCTTTGCTTTCACTTTGGTAGTAATGGTTGCGTCATCCACATACTGGCCTACAGCCTTCATGGGTTCCTTACCCTGCTCTGCGGCATAAACAGGGCTTAATGCAGCCAGGGCAACACCAGATGCGATCAAAGTTTGAGCGATCATTTTTTTCATGGTTTTTCTCCTTGAGGATTATTGAACTGACTACTTAAAAGAAATCCTGATCAAAGGTATGTGTTGATCAAGCTTCATGCGTTCAATACTAAGGAGGGGCAAACATTTGATCTGTCCGACAAAGACGATTCATGTGTAGGAATAGTCTGTCCCCTGTAATCGGCAACAACATGAGGAATATTTAAATGATTCGACTGGCGATTGTTGATGACCATGCGATTGTCCGTGCTGGCTTTCGGGAGATGCTCAATGAAGAACTCGGAATGACCATTCAGTTCGAAGCGGGCACCGCTGAGGAAGCCAAAATATTGCTGCGACAACACGACTGCGACGTGTTGATGCTCGATTTGTCTCTACCCGATCAAAACGGAATCGATCTGTTACGGACTGTAAAACACCGCCATGAGGAAACACAGGTTTTAATCATCAGCAGCTTTTCAGAGGAACGATATGCCTTGTCAATGATCCGTAGCGGTGCCAGTGGCTACCTGTGTAAAGATTGCGACCGTGTTGATCTGATCAATGCAATCCACACTGTGGCGCAAGGGCGGCGATACATCTCTGCGAACACCGCTGAGCTTTTGGCGCGTGAAATGACAGGTGAAAGTGACAAGCCAGCACATGAACAACTGTCTGAACGAGAAATGCAGGTATTCATGCGGCTAGTCAGGGGAGAAACTGTATCAACAATCGCTGAAGTACTGCACCTGAGTGTCAAAACTGTCAGCACTTATCGATCCAGATTGCTTGAGAAACTGGAGCTAAATAGCAATGCGGAACTGGCAACCTATGCACACCAACACGGATTGCTGCTCGATTAAATCATGATTGCTGATTGGTTGGTATTCGCACCTCAATGTGCGTGCCTTTACCAGGGCTTGAACTCAAGGTAAGACTCCCATTAAACATTTGGGTACGATGCTTGATTCCTGCGATACCATGTCCGTGTAGTTCGATGTCTTGGGTATCAAAGCCAACACCATTATCGCGAATACTTAGCAATACAACACCCCCCTCCTCCTGCAAGCTCAACTTGACCTGACTGGCTTTGGCGTACTTCCGAACATTTGTCAGTGACTCTTGGGCTACTCTAAACAAGGCAAGCGATTGTTCCGCGGACAAGTTCAATTCATGTTCAGGAAAGCTCATTTCCACTGGCATGTCAATTTCAAATTGCTGACCCAGGGAGCGAAGCGCCTCTGTCAGGCCCAGACCCTTGAGAAGTGGCGGTTGCAAATCGTCGACCAAACGACGTGTCAACGAAATGGTTCCTCCAATGTTCTCAATCAACCTGAGAAGACGCTCTTGAATACTGTCATCCACCCGTGTACCCAAAGAACGGCGCAACCAGCTCGCATCCATTTTCGCGGCGGTCAGCGCGGATCCCATTTCGTCATGTAGCTCCCGAGCGATGTGCTGGCGCTCTTCCTCTTGCGCGTTGGTCAGGTTGCTGGCCAAGTTGCTTAACTCGCGTGTACGCGCTGCTACCTTAGCCTCAAGACGACTATTCTCCGTTTTCAATAACTCATGAATACGGGCACGCAAAGCCACTTGCCGTTGCTGAACCAGAAACAAACTAATAATGAGCAACAAGGAGGCAATGCCGAGCACGTAACCCATGTACTGGATGTTGTCAGCCCTCGCCAAATACATATTCTCCAGATCCTGATGAGCCTTCTCACGCCGCGCCTTCAACACAGCCAAGCGAACCCTGATTTCATCCATTAACTGTTTTCCAAGCTCACCGTGATCTTGAGACAAAGCGACTGGTACCTTCCCATGGCTTAACATTTCACCGAGATAATGAAATTTTGCATCCACCAATCGCTTTAGGGCTTGAAAATCCGCATGGTCATCTGAACCGGGTGGAATATCAAAGTTCATGGATGCCATTAAAGGTTCAAGCCTTGCTGCGGTGTTTCTGTAAGGCTCAAGGTATACATCACTGCGCATCAACAAGAATGACAAAGCACTTGCCTCGGCGTCCACCAACAACACCCACAATTGGTCCAAGCGATCTATACGCTTCTGGTTAACCTCCGACATGGCCACTACCTCTGCATTCATTCTGGCGTGGGTGTAGGTGATGCCTAGCAGGGCCAGCACCATCAAGCAGCCAAATACGAAGAGCCAGTATGGGCGACTTTGCCGCATCCGAATTCGCAACGGGAACATTCTGGAGTGTGTTGAATTACTCAAGTGGGCCTTCAGGAAAACGCAAGAAGGGCCACATTCAAAGTGGCCCCACCATGGTTGATTTAATCCGGCCCGCGCAGCGCTAGGGTTTAGATTTAATCAGGTTGTAAATAAAGGTGGCCGCTGCGAGCACAATGAAAACAAAAAACAACACCTTTGCAATTTCCACCGCACCAGCTGCAATCCCGCCAAAACCAAACAGGGCTGCAATTAATGCAATCACGAAAAATACAACTGCGTAGTGCAACATGATCAACTCCTTGGGCGGTTAATTGGTTGACGACTTAGTGGTTCTGTTCTTCCCAGCTTTGCAGATGCTTTTCAGCTTCGTCTTTGCCGTAACCGTAGCGCTCTTGAAGTTTTCCCGCCAACTCGGTTCGTTTTCCGTCAATCACATCAAGATCGTCATCAGTCAACTTGCCCCACTGTTGCTGTACTTTGCCCTTCAATTGCTTCCAATTGCCTTCGAAAATATCTTTGTTCATGCGGTTTCTCCTGAGCAGTCATTGATAAAAGTGAATGTGTAACATCACCCCTTCACTGTACGAGCGCACATCGGAAAAGTAGGTCAGCATCCACCGAATGTTCTGTGGGCAACGTCCTACACAAATTTAGTATGCAGTGCTTTCACTGGTTTATCGGCGTGCAAAATATTAAATTAATCAGGTAATCAATCGGCAATAAGGAATATTTGTGATTCTTGTCATCGCCAATCCAAAATCGGGTTACCTGAAAACGCACAACGCCAGTGCCAGCTTGGCCGGGATTCATTCAATTCTTGGCAACTCCGGTCATGTGGCGCTCACTCAAAATACGCAAGAACTTGAAAATGCCTTGCGCCTTTATGAGTGCAAACCACCCACAGTGATCGTGCCTTTCGGTGGCGATGGCACCGTTTCAGCGGTGTTGGGCGCTGCAGCCAAGGTGTGGGGAGACCACGCAATACCAGCTATTTTCCCCTTACATGCCGGCACCATGAACATGATTGCCTGGGACGTGTACCCAAAAACTGCACCACTTAAAGCCCTACATTGGTTGGTTGAGCACCAGGCCAACACGCACCTGCACAGCTCGCCGCGTTACCCCATTAAAACCTCCAGTGCACAATATGGCTTTGTGTTTGGTTTTGGCGTCACTGTGAACTTCATGCATGCTTACTACAGCATGGGCAGTGGTCCAATTGCGGCTACAAAACTGTTGGCCAAAATAGCGTGGGGAATTATTCGACGCAGTACCTTCGTAGAAAACCTGTTCTCTACGATCAAAGGGCAACAAGCTCGCGACAACACCGCTCCGCACAGGTTTGCATGGCAGGCCTGCCTGGCGCTCAGTATTCAGTGCTTACCATTGCGGTTTCGTGTTTCTACCAGTGGTGGCAACAAAGCCAAACAAGACATGTGCCTGATTGCCGGTGTACCGAACAAACTGCCACTGGTGCTTAATTTGATCAGAATTTGGTTCGGCGCCATGCCGCATAGCATTGGCGTGGAACGAAGTACTGTAGCCCAAATTGAATTTCAATTTGATTCGCCCACAGCCTGGCAACTGGATGGCGATGTGCATGCGCCACTGTCATCAATTCAAATCAGCAGCGCTCCGGCAGTGCAGTTTGTGGCGATGGAATAAAAAAAGGGATCCCACTTGGGATCCCTTTTTCATTCTGGCGGAGACGAGAGGATTTGAACCTCCGATACCCTTTTGGGGTATGCTCCCTTAGCAGGGGAGTGCCTTCGACCACTCGGCCACGTCTCCAGAAGGCCGAATTATACACGGTTTCGGCCAAAATGTTGAATGCTGGCGCAAATCGCTTTCAAGCAAATTGCACCGCATTCCCATCACTTAAGACTCAACTAAACTCCCGCTCAAGCCGCTTCTTTTTCCAGACCAAACGCCTTGTGCAGGGCACGAACTGCCAATTCCATGTACTTGTCATCGATCAGCACGGACACCTTGATTTCAGAGGTGGAAATCATCTGAATATTGATGCCCTCTTCCGACAAGGTTTTGAACATCAGGCTGGCCACGCCCACATGTGAACGCATGCCGATACCCACAATCGATACTTTGCATACATTGGTGTCGCCCGCCACTTCACGTGCGCCCACGCTACCCTGAATCTTGTTTTTCAACAAATCCATGGTTTTGTTGAATTCATTGCGGTGTACGGTGAAAGTGAAATCGGTGGTGCCATCCGAACCCTGGTTCTGAATGATCATGTCCACGTCGATGTTGGCCTCAGCAACCTGACCCAAAATTTGATAGGCCACACCGGGCTTGTCAGGCACGCCACGGATGGTCACTTTTGCTTCATCACGGTTGAAAGCGATACCGGAAACAACAGCCTGTTCCATATGTTCATCTTCCTCAAAAGTAATCAGCGTGCCAGACACTTTTTCTTCGTCCAGCGACATCATCGGGTCGGTCAAGCTAGAAAGCACACGAGTGGGCACACGGTACTTGCCCGCAAATTCAACAGAGCGAATTTGCAGAACCTTTGAGCCCAAAGAGGCCATTTCCAGCATTTCTTCGAAACTCACAACACGCATGCGGCGTGCCTCAGGCACCACGCGGGGGTCGGTGGTGTACACCCCATCCACATCGGTGTAAATCAGGCACTCAGCCGCACCCATGGCGGCGGCGATCGCCACGGCAGAGGTATCGGAACCACCACGACCCAGCGTAGTTTGGTTGCCAGCTTCATCAATGCCCTGGAAACCGGTAATGATCACCACCTTGCCTGCATTCAACTCGGCTTTTACGCGCGTGTCATCAATCGACTCAATGCGTGCTTTGGTGTGGCTGCTGTCGGTTTTTATGGGTACTTGCCAGCCAGAGAAACTGATTGCTTCCAGGCCTTCAGCCTTCAACGCCATGGCCAGCAAAGCCACGGATGCCTGCTCACCTGTGCAACACAGCATATCGAGTTCACGGGGATCAGGCTCAGCCTGAATTTCCTTGGCCAAGCCGATTAGGCGGTTGGTTTCGCCCGACATGGCCGATGGCACCACCACCATTTGATAGCCCGCGCGATGCCATTTGGCGACACGCTTGGCTACATTCTTGATACGTTCTGTGGACCCCATGGAGGTGCCACCGTATTTATGTACTATCAGTGACATAGTCAGATCGCCCTGCACAAATAAAAAGCGCGAACCATTTCGCGCTTTTAAATCAATCAGTTGAACATTTTACCCCAAGCGCTGACTTAAAACTGACAAAAGCATGAATTCCGCTTGGTCAAAAGTCAGCGATTGTGAACCCTCGCTTACTGGTTCGCCGAATACCCCAAATTCATTTGCAAACCACCCGATTCCAATACCTCTGGGTGCTTGCGCATGTATTCCAGGCGATCCAGGTATTCAGTGGTGACGTCACCAGTAATGTAAGAACCATCAAAACAGCTGGCATCGAAAGTTTGAATTTTTGGATTCAAGTCACGCACAGCACGCTTCATGTCGGCGATGTCTTGATAAAACAGGGCATCTGCGCCAATTTCAGCGCAAATTTCGTCGTCAGTGCGACCTGAAGCAATCAACTCATCGCGCGTTGGCATGTCAATACCATACACGTTCGGAAAACGCACGGGAGGCGCCGCCGAGGCGAAAATTACCTTCTTGGCACCCGCTTCACGAGCCATTTGTACAATTTCCCGGCTTGTGGTGCCGCGCACAATAGAGTCGTCCACCAACAGCACTGTTTTGCCTTTGAATTCAACAGAAATGGCATTGAGCTTTTGGCGAACGCTTTTTTTACGCACAGCTTGCCCGGGCATAATAAAAGTGCGGCCAATGTAACGGTTCTTGATAAAACCCTCGCGGTAAGGCACACCCAACTGGTTCGCCAGTTCCAGCGCAGCCGGGCGGCTGGAGTCGGGAATGGGCATCACCACATCAATTTCGCCAGCCGGCATGCCCTTGCGAATTTGGTCAGCCAAGTATTCACCCATTTTCACGCGGGCTTCATACACGCTGATGCCATCCATTACGGAATCGGGACGAGCCAAATAGACATACTCGAAAATACAGGGGTTCAGCGACGATTTCTCCGCACATTGCTGGGCGTGAAGTTTGCCGTCGAGATCGACAAACACGGCCTCGCCTGGATCAATGTCGCGCACAAACTCAAAGCCCATGCCCACCAAAGCCACCGATTCCGACGCAAACATGTACTCCGTGCCCTGTTCGGTTTCAGCCTTGCCCAAAGCAAGTGGGCGAATACCAAACGGGTCACGGAATGCCAACAAACCATACCCTGCAATTTGAGCCACGCAAGCATACGCACCGCGTGCACGGGCATGAACACCAGCCACAGCACGGAAAATGGTAACCGGGTCCAGAGAATAGCCGGATGCATTGGATTGTAGCTCGTGGGCCAACACGTTGAGCAACACCTCGGAATCTGAATTGGTGTTGATGTGACGGCGATCGTTCTTGAACAACTCGGCTTTCAAACGCTCGCTATTCGTGAGGTTGCCATTGTGGGCCAACACCAAGCCATAAGGCGCATTCACATAGAAAGGTTGCGCTTCATCGGAGCTGGCCGCTGAACCAGCTGTGGGGTAACGCACATGGCCAATGCCCATATTGCCAGGCAATGAGCGCATATTGCGCGTGCGAAACACGTCTCGCACCAGGCCATTGCCTTTGGACATTGAAAACGAATTGCTGTGAGCCGTGGCAATCCCCGCGGCATCCTGGCCACGGTGTTGCAACAACAGCAAGCTGTCGTAAAGAATTTGATTAACAGGAGAAAAACCGGCAATACCGACAATCCCGCACATTGAAAGCTCCTAGTAGCGCACCCACTTGGCCACACTTTCGGGCAAATGCGGTTTGATTTCTCTCATCGCATCCACAGCCAAAGGGGACAACATGGCATTTCGCCAAAATGGCTGTTCCGGAAGCGAGGTAAATCCTGCCCCAGTAACCAGCACCAAAACAATAAATAAACCACGCGCGAAGCCGAACGTGGCACCCAGGCCACGGTCCGCAAAACCCAAACCCGCTGCAGCAACAATTTTGCCCAACAGAGAAATCAGAATGGCACCCACCAACATGGTTGCAAAAAACGCAGCAGCACAACCAATCAGTGCTTTCATGGGCGGGCTCAACGATTCAGCCCAGTCCATGTAAACAGCCAAGTCTGCACCATAACGATTGGCCACCCAGAAGGCCAATACCCAGTTGGCCAGCGACAACACTTCCTTAACCATGCCGCGGAACAAACCCAGAATGACCGACAGCACCACCACCGCAATAACGATGTAATCAAATATCGTCACTGCACTACTCTCCCGGAGGAGTAACCGGCAGCGGCTAGCTTGGCTTTGGTTTCATCTGCTTTGGTCTGGCCTGAAATTGGCCCCACCCTGACCCGGTATACCGTGCCATTGCCAGTGCTTGTGGACTCCACCTTCGCAGGGAAACCCTTGCCGCTCAATTCTTTGCTTAATGCGTCTGCTCGCGCCTTGTCGCTGACCGCAGCCACCTGGACCCAGTACACCTCAGCCTTGGCAAACGCAGCAATGGGATCTTCGGCCTTGGGCTCGGGCTTGGCTTCGGGCTTGGCTTCAGGCTTGGTTTCTAGTTTGGGTTCAGGCTTAGATTCAGGCTTGGGTTCCAGCTTGGGCTTTGGCTCAGGTTTGGGTTCTGGCGCGGGCTCAGGCACAAGGGGTGGAGGTTCCAGGGGAGGTGCGACCGGTGCGACGGCTGCTGCCTGCTGTTGAGCCGCTTGGGGTGCTTCAATTTTTGGCTGTTCGGGAACCTGTACAACCTGTGGCGGAATTTCAGCAGATGGACGATCAGGTACCACCAACTCCACGTCGCTGCTGGTTTGGGTTGGTTCATTTTCAACCAAAGCGGGAACGATGATGATGGCTGCCAGAAAAAGCGCAATGGAGCCCACCAACCGCCTTCTGGACCTGCGTTTCAACTCATCAACCGGATCGTTGTTGACTTTGTTCCTGGCAGTAGAACGCGAATTTGAACTCACCTGCACTCCTGAAAAAATTAACCGGGACGTTTTCGAAGCGCTTCTTTGGCTTGCATGGCCTGCGCCACAACCAGGAAGGATCCAAAAACCAGAATTCTATCATTGGGTGGCACCGCAGAAGTGACCACCGCATACGCTTGACCCACACTCTCGTAGCTCTGCACGCTTTTTTCTGGGGGCTGCTTTGCAATACCCCCTTTGGCCAGTGCCTGGGAATTGCCAACCCAGTCAAAAGCCACTGCGTCCACACCGGCCAGTTCAAGCTGCTGCCTCAACTGGGCGGTGCTGCGCCCCCGGTCACCTTCAAGCGGTACCAGGTGCCAATGGTCTACCCTGTCTTTCAAGGCCTTGACCACTTCTACAGCGTCCTTGTCTGCCAGCATCCCGAAAATACAATGGGTGTATGGAAAAAAACCCATGTTGTCGAGGCTTTCACGCAAATGCGCGGCAGCGTGGGGATTGTGTCCAACGTCCAGAACCACCGTGGGTTGACCCGGCAGCACCTGAAAACGCCCTGGCCACTCCACCAAGAGAAAACCCTGTCGAATCGATTGCGCCGGCACCGGCAAACGATCCCGCACAGACTCAAGTGCAGCCAACGCTGCTGAAGCATTCAACAACTGGTTGGTGCCCCGCAAAGCCGGGTAAGCCAGTGCAGCACGGCGCATACTACGCCCACCATAGGCCCACTGCTGTTTGTCACCGCTATAGTTATAGTCGCGCGCAAACAGCCACAAATCGGCACCAATGGAATTGGCATGGTCGATCACGCTTTGTGGCGGCTTGGGGTCGCCCACAATGGCGGGCTTGCCTGCTCGGAATATACCCGCCTTCTCGCGGCCAATGCTTTCCCGGTCGGGCCCGAGAAAGGCTTGATGATCAAGATCGACGCTGGTACAAATCGCGCAGTCGGTGTCAAAAATATTGACCGCATCCAGTCGGCCTCCCAAACCCACTTCCAGAATAACGGCATCCAGATCCAGACGAGAGAACACCAAAGCCACCGCCAGCGTGGTGAACTCAAAATAAGTCAGGGAAATACCCGTTGCGATGCGGGCCTGTTCCACTTGTTCGAAGGCTGAAATTAGCTCTGGCTCCGCCACCTCGACACCATTGATGCGGGCGCGTTCAGTAAAGCGGATCAGATGCGGCGAGGTGTACATGCCCACCCTGTAGCCCGCCTGAATCAGAATGCTTTCCAGCATGGCGCAGGTAGACCCTTTGCCATTGGTACCTGCTACTGTAAACACCACGCCATTTAAGGCAAAACTCATGTGTTTCTGAACCACTTTCAAGCGGTCCAACCCCATGTCGATTGGCTTGCTGTGAATCGATTCCAGATAGGCCAGCCACACATTCAATGTGGCGTTGGCGGCTGGCCTCATCGGTTTGGAAGGGGCTGGTTGGGGTACTGCTTGGTTCATAAATACTCAGGCTGCTAGTTTTCAGGCTGCTCAGTTTCAGGCCGCTCAGTTTCAGGCCGGCTGGTCAATCAGTTTTTTCATCAACAGCGCCAAAAGGCTGGTCAGGGTTTTCTTCATTTCACGGCGATCCACAATGCAATCCACCGCACCCTTTTCCATCAAAAACTCGGCACGCTGAAAACCTTCAGGCAAAGTTTGCCGAACGGTTTGTTCAATCACGCGTGGGCCGGCAAAACCAATCAAGGCTTTGGGTTCTGCAACCACCACGTCGCCCAAAAATGCGAAACTGGCGGAAACGCCACCCATGGTAGGGTCGGTCAAAACAGAAATATAGGGAAGTTTGGCCTGGCTCAGCTTGGCCAGCATGGCCGAGGTTTTTGCCATTTGCATCAGCGAACCCAAACCTTCCTGCATGCGTGCGCCGCCAGAAGCTGCAATACTGATAAACGGAACATTGGCGTCAAGCGCCGCCTGCACGCCGCGGCAAAAGCGCTCGCCCACCACAGAACCCATCGAACCGCCCATGAACTCAAACTCGAAGCAGGCTATCACCACTTCCAGGCCGTTCATGGTGCCTTTTTGAACCACCAGGGCATCGGTTTCGCCTGTGGCCTCTTTGGCTTCATTCAAACGCGCGGTGTAGCTTTTGCTGTCCTTGAATTTCAGGGTATCCATGGGCAATACTTCACGCCCAATTTCAACGCGCTCATCATTGTCGAACAACAAATTCAAACGCTCACGCGAACCTATGCGCATGTGGTAAGTGCACGAGGGACATACCATGGCATTGCTCACCAAATCATTTTGGTAAAGCACTGCATCACAGCTTTTGCATTTCGCCCAAATACCTTCGGGAACGCTTTTCTTGGCTGCGTCGCCGGGTGTTTTTGAGGAAATGCGCGGCGGAATAATTTTGTCAAACCAACTCATACACTTTCCCTTGCTGAGGATTTCTTTTGGAAATTATTGTTTCATGCCAAATTGCGCATCCAGCGCAGCACGAATCGGGGCAATGAACTTGCCCGCCAAAGCGGCGGCCTCTTGTGGGCTGCCTGCTTCTAGAAACTGAATCAGTGCAGAGCCAATCACCACGGCATCTGCGGATTGTGCGACACGACATGCCGATTCGGCATCGCGAATACCAAAGCCCACACCCACGGGTACATCGGTGAATTTGCGAATGGTGGGCAATTTAGAACTGACTTCAGCGGCATTCAGGTTTTGCGCACCAGTCACGCCTTTCAGCGACACGTAATACACATAACCGCTGGCTGCTTTTGCCACTTTTTCAATGCGCTCATCGGAAGAAGTTGGTGCCAGCAAAAAAATAGGATCCAGTTCAGCGGCGCGCAGGTATTTGGAAAACTCAAGTGACTCTTCGGGTGGGTAATCCACCACGAGCACACCATCCACCCCAGCCTTCTTGGCTTCAGCCACGTACTTTTCCACACCCATGCGTTCAATGGGGTTGGCATAACCCATCAGCACAATCGGAGTGTGCTGGTTGGTCTGGCGAAACTCAGCCACGTAATCCAGAATTTTGCGGGATGTTACTCCCTTCTCGAGCGCACGTTCGCTTGAACGCTGAATGACCGGGCCATCAGCCATGGGGTCAGAAAACGGCACACCCAGCTCGATGACATCGGAACCCGCATTGGCCAAGGCATGCAACATGGCCACAGTTTGACCCGGGTCAGGATCACCGCCGGTGACGAACGGAATCAGGCCCTTGCGACCTTCTTCTTTCAATTTAGCAAATACTGCTTTGATTCTTGACATGGTTGTAATTGAAATTTATTTCTTGTTGCAGGCCATTTCTGCACCTGTTTTGCAATCGGGGTGGCAATAAAACTCGGCACCACTCAGGCGCGCCACGGTGTGCATGTCTTTGTCGCCACGGCCAGACAAGTTCACCAAAATAACCTTGTCTTTGGGCAAGGTTTTGGCCAGCTTCGCAGCATGCGCCAAGGCATGGCTGCTTTCCAGCGCCGGGATGATGCCCTCAATGCGGCAACACTGGTGGAAGGCTTCAAGCGCCTCGGCATCGGTAATACCCACGTATTCAGCCCGGCCAGAATCCTTCAGCCATGCATGCTCAGGGCCAACACCGGGATAATCCAAACCCGCGGAAACCGAATGGGTTTCAATAATTTGCCCATCATCGCTTTGCAACAGGTAGGTACGGTTACCATGCAACACGCCTGGCGTGCCAGCGCTCAGCGATGCAGCATGCTTGCCAGTTTCAATACCCTCGCCAGCAGCTTCCACACCCACCAACTTCACGCCATCCACGTTCAAGTAGGGGTGGAAAATACCCATGGCGTTCGATCCGCCACCCACACAGGCCAGCACATAATCAGGTTGCTTGCCCACCATGGTCGGCATTTGCTGAATGCATTCGCGACCAATCACGCTTTGGAAGTCGCGAACCAGCATGGGATATGGGTGTGGACCCGCCACGGTGCCAATAATGTAAAACGTGTCTTCCACGTTCGTAACCCAGTCGCGCATGGCTTCGTTCAGCGCATCTTTCAGGGTTTTGGAGCCAGAAGTGACCGGAATAACCTCGGCACCCAACAGCTTCATGCGAAACACGTTTTGTGCCTGCCGGGCCACATCTTCCTGACCCATATACACCACACACTTCATGCCGTAACGGGCGGCCACAGTGGCCGTGGCCACACCGTGCTGGCCCGCACCTGTTTCAGCTATTACGCGAGGCTTGCCCATGCGCTTAGCGAGCATGGCCTGCCCAATACAATTGTTCACTTTGTGGGCACCTGTGTGGTTCAGGTCTTCCCGCTTGAAGTAAATTTGTGCACCACCGACCAAATCAGACCAGCGCTTGGCATGGTAAATGGGGCTAGGGCGACCCACAAAATGTTTCAGTTCACTTTCAAACTCCGCCAAAAATTCGGGGTCGTTTTGGTAATGGGCGTACACACTTTTCAGTTCTTCCAGGGCGTGAACCAGGGTTTCAGACACAAAAGTACCGCCATAGGGGCCGAAATGGCCGGTGGCGTCTGGAAATTCATAGGGTTTGTTCATGATGCTGCTCAATCTGGGTTCACTTACAACAGCCCTGCGTCGGCCTTCTGGACCGCTTTGCAGAACATTTCAATTTTTTCGATGCTCTTTACGCCTCGCGTCGACTCAATCCCGCTGGACACATCGACGCCATAGGGTCGCAAGCCATGGATGGCCTGTTCCACATTGCTTGCATCCAACCCCCCGGATAATACCAAAGCCTGCTTCAGTTCACCCGCTTTGGGCAGCAAAGACCAGTCAAAAGTATGCCCTGTTCCACCATACGCCTCGCTCCATGAATCGACAAGAAGCGCCTGCGCAGAATGAAACCGAACGCTCTCCAGTCGCAAGTCCACATCGGCCTTCATTCGAATGGCTTTGATGTAGGGACGCCGAAAGCTGTCGCAAAACTGTGGACTTTCATCGCCGTGAAACTGCAACAGTACATTTGGAATTTCCGAAATGACGGAATTGACGAAATCGGCCTGCGGATTCACAAACAAGGCCACGGGGGTTTGCCAGGCACCCAAACAACGCGCAAGCTGCCCCGCCTGCGCCACTTCAATGTGACGCGGTGAAGGCGGATAAAACACGAAACCCACTGCATCAGCCCCGGCCCGAGTGGCCGCACGCACCGTGTCTTCGGTTTGAAAGCCGCACAACTTGATTCGGGTTCTCATGAAAACAATTCCTGTATGCCGTATTGCTCGGGGTACTCAATATTCCACAAGCTTAAGCCCTGCGCGGGATAAGTTTTTGCCGCCAGGCTTCTGTTTCTAGATTCCAAAACATCCCTTAACCAGCTTTCGGCTTGCCTGTGCAGGCCCACTTCCATCAGGCTGCCCATCAGGTTTCTTACCATATGGTGCAAAAATGCATTGCCGTGAATCTCAAAGTAGCAATGGTCACCGGCTTCAATCAGATTAAGCGCATACAGCGTACGCACAGGGCTTGCTGCCTGGCATTGCGAGGCGCGAAACGCACTGAAATCATGTGTGCCCAACAAACATTCCGCTGCTCGGCGCATGGCGGCCAAATCAAGCGGGTAATGCACCCATGTCATAAACCGTTTAAATGGATCCCTAACAGGAGCACTGTAAAAATAGTAACGATAAGTTCTTGATATCGCACTGAAACGTGCATGAAAACTTGCATCAACCTGTTTGGCACCGAGCACTGAAATGGTGGGTGGCAAACTGTTGTTAACGCCTTTGACCCAGGCCGTCAGCGGCCTGTCTGCTGCTGTATCAAAATGCACAACCTGTTGGCGGGCATGTACTCCAGTGTCCGTTCGGCCCGCACATGTCAGGACAACCGGTTCCTGGGCAATGGCCTCAATAGCCTTGGTCAGATGATCTTGGACAGTTCGACCATGTGGTTGAGTTTGCCAACCCTCAAACTCATGACCGTCATAACACAGGCCCAAGGCCACTCTGTTCATTTAGCTCAACGTGGCCAAAAGCGCCTTGGCCTTGCGAACCTGATCCACATCGCCTTTTTTCACGATTTCGTTCAACAACTCTTTGGCACCATCTGCATCCCCAATTTCAACGTATGCGCCCGCCAAGTCCAGCTTGGTGGCAACTTCCTGCCAGGTGGCATCGTCCACTTTGGGGTTCGGTACATCCACATCCAGATCAACAAGCGATTTGTCAAATGCCTCTTCAGGAACTGCATCCAACACCTCACCGCTGGCTTTCTCAGTGCCGTCTTTTAAGTCAAGCGCTTTTTCACCGGTGTTTTCTTCGCCAATTAAGTCGTCAAATGCAGCGTCTATCTCACTCGAATTCACGTCATGATGAGCCGGGGGTTGTTTGCGCAACTCATCCAACTCCTCTTGGGCCGCCAAGGTGCCTTTTTCGATTTCATCCAGGTCATCAAGAATCGAACCTGATTTGGATTCGTTAGGCTCTTCCTCAGGGAAATCCAGCGTGACTTCGCTGTGCAATGATTCTTTCTGTTGCAGTGCTTCCTCAGAAGCGTCATTCAATTCGGGAATGTCATCAGCCACGGCTGGCTTGTCTTCCGCTTCCACGGGGGCTGCACGAAGTTGCGTCGCCTCATCTGGGTCAGCCTGCTTCAACCGATCATTCAGCACTTCATCCAGATCAAAGTCAGAATTTTCAGCCCGATTCAAACCGCTGGCACGCTCAGCTGCAATTCCTGCACTGGCTGCTGCAATGGCCTCATCAAATTCATTCACTTCACTGAAAGAAGAATCGTCCTCGGCCTCGAGCTCATCTTCCTCATTTTTGGTTTTGTTCTTGCGTGCACGGGCAATCAGCAACAATACAAGCAACACAATCAAACCACCTGCACCGGCCAAAATCCAAGGCAACCAGTCAAAAGGCTGCTCTTCTGCCGGGGCTTGCTCCACGGGTGCCTGTACGCTGCCATCGCTGCCAGCGGACTCGCTAGCCACCGGCGGTTCAGCCGCTGGCTCGTCGGCACCATTCTCTGCCAATGTTTCCGAGGGTACTTCAACAGCGGCTGGCTCAGTAATGGCATCAGCCTCAACTGCCGGGCCAACAGCTGTTGGTGCGGCAGGCTCGCTGCCCAAGTCTTTTTGCATGTCGAGCAAACGCTGCAAGTCACTTACGTTCTTCTCGAGCAGAGCAATTCGTTCATTCGCCTCGGCCAGTGCCTTGTTTTTGGCCACCAGCTCCTCTGCGTTGGTATCGGCATTGCTTGCACCTTGGGCTGAGCCGGGTGCAATTTGTAATCGGTCAGCCGGTGCACCCGCATTGGCCTTGGGCGCTTGATCTTGCGGAGTAATGCTGCCCTGGGCACTGGTGGAGTCTGCCGCTGCAAGCTGATTGTCAACAGTCAGCAAACCAATTTGACGAGCGTAAGCGGAGTACACATTGCGATCGTCGTTTTGGGCAAGAATCAGCAAGGCCTCATTGGCATTGCGGGCTCGCAGCGCCGCACGATTGGGAACCTGAATTTGGGCGCCCTCGCGAATCAGGTGCACGCTACCATTAATAAATGAGGCTTTGTTGGCCTCGTAAATTGCAGCCATGGCCTGGTTCAGGGTAACGCCGCCGCCGACCAGTTGCAAAGCCAACTCCGACAGAGTGTCGCCACGCTCAACATTCAAAGTACCTTCAGGCGCAGTGGGCGCTGAAGCCGCTGGTGCTTTGGAGGCTGCCGGTGGTTCGGAAACCGCTGGCGCTTTTGGCGCAGCTGCCTTGGGTGCCACAGCGGGCGGTGTCATCGGCGGGCGAATTTCAGGAAGACTCGTTGCGGGTTCAGCCGCCTGGGCCCCACCAACAGGCACAGTCAGGGTATATTCCCGCGCAACACGGCCACCTGCCCAGGTCAATTCAAGCAAAGTGTCGATGAAACCAGCAGGCAAAGGCTGCGCAGAGGTAATTTTGACAAGCGCCGTGCCGGGCTGAGGGCCATCTTGTATTGCAAACTGAAGACTCTTCAGGTTCGGATCCATGCTCAGGCGGGCAGCTTTGAAAGCCTCTGCGGAAGCCAGCTTGGCCTGCAAGGAAGCGCGTTCCTCTGGCAACACCAGATCAACCTGAATTTGCGCCAGAAAAGGCTCACCAGCACCAGACAGCACTTCAAGCTTACCGAGCTGTGCTGCTTGCGCGAAGGAACTTGCCAACAAACCTGATGCAAAAACAAAGGGCAAAATCTTCTTTTTGGTATGCCTCACCCGTTTACTCCATGAATGTTCAAGCCGCCTTCGGCAGCTTTTTTTGGATCAATATTGATGCAGCTCAGCGTTCAATCAAAATACGCAGCATGCGGCGCAGTGGCTCGGCCGCACCCCACAACAGCTGATCGCCCACGGTGAAAGCGCTCAGATAATCGCCACCCATGGCCATTTTCCGCAAACGGCCAACTGGCACATGCATGCGGCCTGTAACAGCGGCAGGGGTCAAATCGCGCATGGATGCATCACGCTCGTTGGGGATCACTTTAACCCAATCATTGGCCTTGGCAAGCATGTCATTGATCTCATTCAATGGAATGTCTTGCTTCAGCTTGATGGTCAAAGCCTGCGAGTGACAACGCATGGCCCCCACACGCACGCACAATCCATCCACAGGCACACAACCGGGTGTACCCATGGCTGGCTTGCCCAGAATCTTGTTGGTTTCTGCGCCACCCTTCCATTCTTCTTTGGACTGGCCATTGCCCAGGTCTTTGTCGATCCAGGGAATGAGGCTTCCGCCCAGTGGCACGCCAAAGTTATCGGTCGGGTATGCGTCGGAATTAATATGCTGAGCTACCTTGCGGTCAATTTCCAGAATGGCAGATGCAGGATCGGCCAACAGGTCTTTGACCGAACCATAAATGCTGCCCATTTGCGAAATCAGTTCACGCATGTTTTGTGCACCAGCGCCCGAGGCAGCCTGGTAAGTCATGGAAGTAATCCACTCCACCTGATTGTTCTGGAACAAACCGCCCAAAGCCATCAGCATCAGCGACACGGTGCAGTTACCACCCACGTAATTCTTGATACCCTTGGTCAGGCCATCCTTAATCACGTTCATGTTCACCGGATCAAGAATAATAATGGCGTCGTCTTTCATACGCAGGCTTGAGGCCGCATCAATCCAGTAACCATTCCAGCCAGCTTCGCGCAGCTTGGGGAATACTTCATTGGTGTAGTCACCGCCCTGGCAAGTCAACACCACGTCCATTTGCTTCAGAGCGTCGATGTTGTTTGCGTCTTGCAAGGGACCCGCGTTGCCAGCGAAAGCTGGCGCCTTGCCACCCGCATTGGAAGTGGAGAAGAAAATCGGCTCGAAATGCGCGAAATCATTCTCTTCCTGCATGCGTTGCATCAGCACGGAACCCACCATGCCTCGCCATCCAACCAAACCAACTTTCAACATAAAAAACTCCAGTACTTTTAAATTCTTGAATTGCGATTTCGCTTTATTGTTGCTTGGCCAGAGCCGCAACAATAGCGTCACCCATACCCGCTGTGCCGGTGCGCGCCTTGCCATCGCGCCAAATGTCACCTGTACGCGGACCAGTGGCCAACACCGTTTTCACTGCATTCTCAATGCGGTTTGCATAATCTTCAAGGCCAAAGGTGTAACGCAGCATCATGGCTGCAGAAAGCACGGTGGCCATGGGGTTAGCCAGGTCTTTGCCAGCAATGTCGGGCGCGGAACCATGAATGGGCTCGTACAAACCGAAATTCGATTCATTCAGCGAGGCCGATGGCAACATGCCGATAGAGCCAGTCAACATGGACGCTTCATCTGACAAAATATCACCGAACAGGTTACCCGTCACGATGACGTCGAACTGCTTTGGGTTTTTCAACAACTGCATGGCACAGTTGTCAACGTACATGTGGCTTAATTCGACATCGCTGTATTCCTTGCCCACTTCAGTCACAATGTCACGCCAAAACTGGGTAGTTTCCAGCACGTTGGCTTTGTCAACCGAACACAGCTTGCCACCACGCTTTTGTGCTGCCTGAAAGGCCACATGGGCAATGCGGCGAATTTCGGTTTCAGCGTAGCGCATGGTATCAAATGCCTCGCGCTCGCCTTTAAATGGACCATCTTCGGCAATGCGGTTGCCACGCGGCGTTCCAAAGTAAATGTCGCCAGTCAGTTCACGAACAATCAGAATATCCAGTCCTGCCACCACTTCAGGGCGCAGGGTAGAGGCATCGGCCAACTCCTCATAGACCATCGCGGGGCGGAAATTGGCAAACAGATTCAGGGCTTTGCGAATGCCCAAAATAGCTTGCTCAGGCCGCAAATGCCTCGGAAGCGTATCGAGAGAAAAGTCACCCACCGCACCAAATAAAACTGCATCCGAAGCCTTGGCCAAAGCCACGGTTTCTTCGGGCAGGGGCACACCTTTTTCGCGGTAGGCCACGCCACCGATCAAGGCATGCTCAAACTCGATGTTCAAACCATCGGTTTTCAAGGCTTCAAGCACCTTCACAGCCTGCGCGGTGATCTCCGGGCCAATGCCGTCACCGGGCATTACGGCAATTTTTAAAGTCATTCGTGTTCTCTGCTTTTTTATATTTATTTAGATAGTGTTGGCAAGCCAGGGCTGATTGGCCAGGCGGTTTTTCTCGAAGGCGACAATCTCATCGCGATGCTGCAAAGTCAGACCAATGTCGTCAAAGCCATTCATCAGGCAATGCTTGCGGAAGGCGTCCACGTTGAAGCCATAGCTTTTTCCAGCAATGCTCACGGTTTGGTGCTCAAGACTTACTGTGATCTCGATACCAGGTTTTGCATCAATTGCGGTGAAAACTTCTTTCAACTCTTCTTCTTTTAAAACAATGGGTAAGAAACCATTCTTAAAGCAATTGTTAAAGAAAATATCAGCAAAACTGCTGGAAATAACCGCCTTGAAACCATACTGTTGCAGCGCCCAGGGCGCATGCTCACGGGAGGAACCACACCCGAAATTAGGGCCTGCGACCAACACGGTACCGCCTTTGAATTGTGGCTTGTTCAGCTCGAAATCAGGATTCAGGGGGCGCTTGGTGCAATCCATGCCAGGCTCGCCTTCGTCCAGGTAACGCCAACCGTCGAACAAGTGCTCACCAAAACCGGTGCGCTTGATGCTTTTCAGAAACTGTTTGGGGATGATGGCATCGGTGTCCACATTGGCGCGGTTCAACGCAACGGCAATGCCAGTGTGGGTTACAAATTTGTCCATAATTAATCCGTGAATATTCCGGTTGATCCGGAGTTCAAACCATACAAGCAAGCAAACGCTTGCCTGCACAGCTTAGAAATACCAGTAAACATTACTTCTTGTTTTCGTCTGCAGTGCGTTCAATGGCAGCGCCGCCCGCCTTGATGTCTTTGCCCATGCCTTCAATGGTGTTGCAAGCCGACAATGACAGGGCTGACAAAGCAAGCAGAAATACGGAAACGATTTTCATATCAAACACTCCTTTGTTTTAAAAAGTTCTGGAATCAGTGAAATGGCCTGCAATCGCTGCCGCAGCCGCCATGGCCGGGCTGACAAGGTGTGTACGGCCGCCCGCACCTTGACGTCCTTCAAAATTCCGGTTGCTGGTGGAGGCACAACGCTCCCCACTGCCCAAACGATCCGCATTCATGGCCAGGCACATGGAGCAACCGGGCTCTCGCCACTCAAACCCGGCTTCCAGGAAAATTTTGTCCAAACCTTCCTTTTCAGCCTGCGCTTTGACCAAACCCGACCCCGGGACCACCATGGCCAATTTGACCGTGTCCGCTTTCTTCTTGCCCTTCACCACCGCCGCAGCGTCGCGCAAATCTTCAATGCGCGAATTGGTACAAGAACCAATGAACACGGTATCCACGTTGATGTCTTCAATTTTCTGCAAAGGCTTCAAGCCCATGTACTGCAAGGCACGCTCGTAGCCCTGGCGCTTCACCGGGTCGGCCACCGAAGCGGGGTCCGGCACCACACCGTGCACATCAGTCACCATTTCTGGTGAAGTACCCCAGCTCACTTGCGGTTCAATGTCTTCCGCACGCAGCTCAACCACATGGTCGAAATGTGCACCTTCATCTGAATGCAGGGTTTTCCAATAAGCAACTGCTTTATCCCACATGTCGCCTTTCGGGCTGAATGGGCGACCTTTCACATACTCAATTGTTTTATCGTCCACAGCCACCATGCCAGAACGTGCGCCACCCTCAATGGCCATGTTGCACATGGTCATGCGGCCCTCGACCGACAATCCGCGAATGGCGGAACCTGCAAATTCAATGGCATAACCTGTACCGCCAGCCGTACCAATTTTGCCAATAATGGCCAAAATCACGTCTTTGGCAGAAACACCCTTACCCAAAGTACCTTCCACGCGAACCAGCATGTTTTTGGCTTTTTTCATCAGCAAACACTGAGTTGCCATTACATGCTCAACTTCCGAGGTACCAATACCAAAGGCCAGCGCACCAATGGCGCCGTGTGTACTGGTGTGCGAATCGCCGCAAACCACGGTCATGCCAGGCAGGGTTGCGCCCTGCTCCGGGCCGATCACATGCACAATGCCTTGGCGCAGGTCTTTGATGTCGAAGTAGGTCAGGCCGTGAGCTTTTGCATTTTTGTCCAGTGTTTCAACCTGCAATCGCGAAGTAGGGTCGGCGATGCCTTTGGAACGGTCAGTGGTAGGCACGTTGTGGTCCACCACGGCCAGGTTGGCACTGTTGCGCCACAGGTCGCGGCCAGCAAGCTCCAAACCTTCAAAGGCTTGGGGGCTGGTCACTTCATGTAGCAAATGGCGGTCGATGTAAATCAGTGAGGTGCCATCGTCTTCGGTGCGCACCACATGACTTTCCCAGAGTTTGTCGTAAAGAGTTTTTGCCATTTTCAAGGACCTGCTTCGGGCTGACTCATTCAACGGGTTTATTCCGCTGAACGGGGCAGCAAATTGCGTAGAGAATAACCCCTGATTATGCCACAGCCAGCCCCGGCCTTGCAGCACGGCCGGCATGGCTGCACCTCAAAATCAAACTGCTCGCCGGTGCTTAACGCTTCTTGGCTTGCTCATACAAAGGTTGCACCCTGGCTGAATAAACCTCGAGATCCTGAATCCGGTTTTCGGGCGATGGGTGCGTAGACAACAACTCGGGTGGTGAACCACCACCAGCCCGGCTCATCTTCTGCCAAACACTGATTGCAGCACGGGGGTTGTAGCCTGCACGCGCGGCCAGCTCCACGCCAATTCGGTCCGACTCCACTTCATGAGAACGGCCATACGGCAGCGAAATTGCCACATTGGCGGCCATACCCGCAAGATCAGATGCACCACGCGACAAACCAAAAACTGCCGAAGCCAGATCTAGCCCAACATTCGTGGCAAGTTGCTGCGAAATTCGTTCCCGACTGTGTTCTCGCAAAGCATGGGCAATTTCGTGACCCATGATGGCCGCGATTTCATCATCAGTCAGCGCCAGTTTTTCAATCAAAGCCGAGTAAAACGCGATTTTTCCGCCCGCCATGCACCAGGCATTGAGTTGGTCAGATTCAATCACATTGACTTCCCATTTCCACTGCGGCGCATCAGGACGAAAAGCAGCAGTTTGGGGAATCAGGCGATTGGCAATCGCACGCACCCGGGCCACCTGCTTGGCATCCTGATTCAACTTGCCTTCTTTTTGGGCCTTGGCGATCACATCTGCATAACCTTTGGCGGCTGCGGCATCCACTTCCGCCGAGGAAACAAGCACAAACTGGGAACGATCAACCCCAACCGCCCCACCAGAGGTGGTTTGAGTGGTTAAACACGCGGCCAGCACTCCAGTTGAAAACGCAAGGCTCAGCGTTAATGTGGTGCGTCGCTTCAGTCCAGAAAATACCATTATTTTTCACCTGTAATTATCAGTAAAACCGTTCAGTAGAAACGGCACACAATGCTGCAAAGTTGACATCAATTACCTGTATTCGACAGCTTATCCCGACAAAAGTGCCGAAGGTGCCTGCTTGCTGGCAATCGTAAAACGCCAGCCCAGAAGCAGAGCAATCAAACCACTGACCGAGGCCATGGCAAATGCACTGGCAGGCCCGCCCCACTCCCATGCAAAACGGCCTAAAAATGTACCCGCCGATCCACCAAGCCCATATGCAATAGTGGCATACATGGCCTGGCCACGAACCACCAGCTTGGCCGGCAAATTTTCACGCAACCAGGAAATGGTGGCGGTGTGGTGTGCTGCGAAAGTCAAAGCATGCAAACCCTGTGCGAAAAGCATCAGCCAGCCGTATTCAGGGAATGCCGCTGTCAGGGCAAACCGGATAGCACAAGCAGCGAAGCTGACACAAAGCCAGGTGTTCAGGGAAAAGCGTTTGAAGAAGCGGGTTTGAAGGGCAAAAAATACCACCTCACACATCACACCAAATGCCCACAGGCCACCAATACTCATTTCCGAATAGTTGAATTCGAGCAGGTAAAGCGAGAAAAAGGCGTAGAAAACCCCGTGCGCAAAAATCATGAAAAATGCAGCCAACCAGAAAAGTGGCATGGGGCCTGGCAACAACAGGCGCTTGAAGCCACTGCCGGTGAACAAGACTAAACTTTCCGTGCCGGTCACTCGAGGAGAATCGGGGGTGAATTTCAAGGCTGCAACAAACCCCAGCAGCAACATGGCACAGGCCCAAAACGGATAGGAGGCAAAACCGAAGCGATCAGCCACCGCTCCGAAAACCAACACGGCCAACACAAAGCCCAGCGAGCCATACAGACGAACCTGGCCGTACTTGCCCGTGCAACCAGCACAACGCTCCATGGCATATGAATCGGACATGGGTACCAAACCTGAAATACTCAGGTTCAACAACAACACAAGAATAATGAGGTGAGAAGGTGTCTGCTGGTACCAAAATGCCAATGCTGCGAAACAAAAACCGGCAAAAGTACCCAATCTGATCCAGCGAACCCGGTTGCCAGTGTGGTCAGCCAGCCAACCCCAGGCAAAGGGGCCGACAATTCGCATCAACTGCATCATGCCCAAGGCCAGAGCGATCACATCCAGGCTATGACCAATCGATTTCAGGTAAGGCCCTAAAAACGGCGAATACAAGCCAACAAATGCGAAATACGCTGCGTAAAAAAGCGCTAACCAGCCCAGTTGCAAATGCCTGCCCGCTTTTTGGTTGACGACTTAATAATTGGAAATGCCAGGTGGAATTTGAGGAGTGTCCACCTGAACGTCTGCACACTGCGCGCGGTGCACCAGCAGGTGATCCATAATGACCAAAGCTAGCATGGCCTCTGCAATCGGCGTTGCACGAATACCAACACAAGGGTCGTGGCGACCGTAGGTTTCAACATCAATCGGATTACCCGCTTTGTCAATCGACTTTCTGGGCAAGCGAATGCTGGACGTTGGCTTGATCGCCATGCGAACCTCAATATCCTGCCCTGTGGAAATACCACCGAGAATACCGCCTGCGTGATTAGACCCAAATCCCTCAGGGGTCATCTCATCACCGTGAACCGAACCTTTTTGCGCGATGCATGCAAAACCTGCGCCAATCTCAACACCCTTCACCGCGTTAATGCTCATCATGGCGTGGGCAATATCCGCATCCAGCTTGTCATACAAAGGCGAACCCAAACCCACAGGCACCCCGGTGGCCTGCACACGCAAGCCGGCACCACAGGAATCGCCGGACTTTCTCAGGGCGTCCATGTAGGCCTCAAGCTCGGCAACTTTTCCGTTGTTCGGCGCGAAGAAAGGATTGGTGTGCACATCGTCCCAAGTGGAAAACGGAATATCCACCTCACCAATTTGAGTCATACAACCACGGATCTGGATACCCAGCTTGCTGGCCAACCATTTTTTCGCGATAGCACCCGCAGCCACCATGGGCGCGGTCATGCGGGCCGATGAACGCCCGCCTCCGCGATAATCACGAATGCCGTATTTGTGCCAGTAGGTGTAATCGGCATGACCGGGGCGAAACGTGTCCATGATATTGCCGTAGTCTTTGCTGCGCTGGTCTTGATTTCGAATCAACAAGCCAATTGGAGCCCCCGTTGTCACACCTTCAAACACGCCGGAAAGAATTTCAACTTGGTCTGCTTCCTGACGCTGTGTCACGTGGCGGGAAGTGCCTGGCTTGCGTCGGTCCAAATCAGCCTGCAAATCTGCTTCAGTCAGTGGCAAACCGGGGGGGCAACCATCAACCACACAACCAATGGCGGGCCCATGGCTTTCCCCAAAATTACTGACCACAAAAAGGCGACCCAGGCTGCTTCCGGACATGCGTGTTCACTCGAATAGGCAAAACGTTATTTTATCGGAATATCCCGCACCTGAACGGAGCGGGTGTTGAGCTTACTCAATTGCAACTTCTCAATTGCAACTTATTTGCTGCTCAGTTGCTACTGAGTTGCTACTGAATCAAAGTACTGCTGAATGCGTTCGACAGCTGATGCCCCAGTGTGTGACCACTCAAAAATGCGTCTTCCACCCGCGCACCATTGAGCCAATCCCCACAAGCACCCAACATGTGTTCCTCGCTGAAATAACAAGGCATACCCACCGGGTTGCTGGGTAACGAATACAACCAGCGATGCGCGGTAACCGTCAAAGGCTCTTCGATCAACTGGCCAGTCACATTGCAAAACACATCGAGCAGCATTTTGCCCACTTCCTCTGAAGCATAGTCCTGGTGAAGTCGAGACCAATCGGCAGTGGCCTGCAAGATCCAACGGTCACCTACAGCCCTGCCAGGCTTTGAGGAATCGCGACAAATCCAGCCCAATGGGCTGTCCACTACAAAGGCCCCATCGAAATCTACTTTCACAGTCTCGCGAGGCGTGAGCATGACAGACCAAGTAACGCTGGATTCAACAGCAACGGCCAATTGAGCCAACGGTTTGTGAACCTCATCGAACAACGGCACCACCTGCTCGGCCGGCACAGCACTGATCACTGCATCAAAGCCAGACTCTACCCTGACGGTGCCATCAGCCAGGTGCAGGGTTAATTGGTAAACACCCTCAGTGCGAACAACGCCAGCCACCCGGCATTGCAGGCGAATGTCCAGCCCATAGGCCATGAAGCGCGCCAAACTGGCCATTCCAGGGGTACCCACCCACCGCGTGGTGCTGCTTGCATGTGGGGAGGAAAGCCCGTAGCCCAAATTAACCACAGAACCAGCCCAAGGCGCCACCGCACCCACTTTTTGGGCCTGGCCAATCAACTCAACAAATGCCGGGGACGAAGCCTGAAAATACTGGGTACCATGATCAAAGCCCAAAGGGGGATCAATGTCTCGATTCAGCCAACGGGTGGGCATGCGCCCCCCCGGGCCACGACTTTTTTCATACAAAGTGACCTCATGGCCCAACTGAACCAACTCGCGTGCGCAGCCCAAACCCGACATGCCCGCACCAATGATCGCAATTCTTTTCTTCAATTTGGTACCACCTGTACTGCATTTGTTTTCAACTCAATTGCTGCTTTCTTCCATAGGCCAATCGCGAATGTAGCCCTTCAGCATTTTGTTCTCAAACCCTTGTTCCTCAAGCACCGCTTTGGCCACATCGTGAAATGAAATCACACCGCACAGGGTGTTTCCATCCATCACGGGCAAATAACGCTGGTGATTTTCAAGCATCAATTTACGAAGACTGTCCACTTCCATATCCAGGGTGGCCACGGTGGGTTCTGTGTTCATGACCTCGCGAACCACAATTTCAGCCACGGGAGGTGTGGGACCGGTGCGGTGCTCTTTTTGCCGCTTTGCCAGAACACGAATCACTTCGCGAAAGGTGACGATGCCGGCCAGCGCCCCTTTGTCCATCACCACCAATGAACCCACGTCATGATCGGCCATGGTAACCACGCAGTCGGACAAATGAGTATCAGGGGTGACAGTGAATAGCGTGTTGCCTTTTACACGCAGGACTTCTTTAACTTGCATCACAAACCTCCTAAAATATTCTTATGGTCGTTTTATTCATCCTACCCGAAATGCCACAGCTTTCAAGTCCAAATTTCTGGGCAAATACAGGCCTGAAGCGGCAAGGGATGTAAACTACAACGATTAAAAATAAACAAATGGAGACATGGGCATGCCAAAAACCGGAAACAGATTTCAAACCTTTGCCGATTTTTATCCTTTTTACCTGGCAGAACACAACAATTTGACCTGCAGAAGACTGCACTTTGTGGGCTCCACAATTGCACTGGTCTGCCTGTTTAAATTGCTCACAACGGGACAGCCAATCTGGCTGCTCTATGGTCTGTTGGTGGGGTATGCATTCGCTTGGGTGGGGCACTTCTTTTTCGAGAAAAACCGCCCAGCCACATTCAAATATCCGCTTTACAGCTTCATGGGTGACTGGGTGATGTACAAGGACATCCTTACCCGCAAAATTCCGTTCTGATTTTCGCGTTAATTTTTCGCGTTAATCTTTCTTGTCAAACGGGTTCACGTTGCTTCGGAATTCAACCCGAAGCGGCGTTCCATCCAGCTTGAAACGCTCACGAATTCGGGTTTCCAGGTAGCGCTTGTAGTTGTCAGGAATGGCGTCCAGCGCGGTGCCATGAACAATCACAATAGGCGGGTTCTGCCCACCCTGGTGCGCGTAGCGCAATTTGGGTCTGAAGATACCTTTGCGCGGGGGTTGCTGGTGCTCGACACACTCCTGAATCAAGCGCGTCAGTTTGGGCGTTGACAACTTGGCGAAAGCCGCCGCGTGCGCCTCATCGACTGATTTCATCATGGCTGCAATTCCAAAAGGCTTTGTGGCAGACACATAATGAAACTTGGCGTAATTCAGGAAAGTCAGCTTGCGCCCTACTTCAGCCTTGATTCGTTCCTTGCGGTAATCATCCAGGCTGTCCCATTTGTTCACAGCCAACACCAGCGAACGCCCCGCTTCAACTATGAAGCCCGCAATAGAGGCGTCTTGATCGGAAATATCCTGCTGGGCATCCAGCATCAAGATCACCACATTGGCGTCTTCAATGGCTTGCAGGGTTTTAATAACGGAGAATTTTTCGACCGACTCAAACACCTTGCCGCGCTTGCGCAAACCGGCTGTGTCAATCAAGGTATAAGGCTTGTCGTTGCGCTCGAAATCTATGTAAATGCTATCCCGGGTGGTACCCGGCAAATCGAACGCAATCACACGTTCTTCACCCAACAAGGTATTTACCATGGTGGACTTGCCCACATTGGGACGTCCGGCAATGGCCACCTTGATGCGCCTTCCGCCCTCTTCATCTTCGGGCAACACCGGCAGCTTTTCACAAGCAATATCCATTAATTGGCGTACACCGTCGCCATGGCTTGCCGAAATGGTCTCTGGCTCGCCCAAGCCCAACTCGAAAAAGTCGGCGGCGGCCATGGAATGGGTGTAGCCCTCGGTTTTGTTGACCACCAGAATTACTTCTCGCTTGGCCTTGCGCAGCTCTGCGGCAATCACGTGGTCGTGCGGGGTGACGCCTTGGCGACCATCCACAAGAAACAAAACCAGGTCAGACTCAACAATTGCCTGTCGGCTTTGCTTGGCCATTTCGGCGTAAATACCGTCTTTGGCCACAGGCTCAAGCCCGCCAGTGTCCACCACCAAATATTCTCTGGGGCCAATACGGCCTACACCATAATGGCGATCACGGGTTAGACCAGGCTGGTTGGCCACCAAGGCGTCTCTTGTTCGGGTCAAGCGATTGAACAATGTGGACTTGCCCACGTTTGGGCGCCCAACCAGGGCAATGACAGGTTTCATGTTTTACTTTACTGGACAGATATCAGGGCCACACTGCCGCCACGCGATTGCACGATCAGCGCATCGGTGTCAGCAGGCACAGGCTGGCTGGCAAAAGAGGTAGAACCCACTCTTGTTCGCGCAATGGTTTTGCCGGTGTCTCGATCAATGAAATGAACATAACCTTCGTAGTCGCCCACAGCCACAGCGCGACCAATTACGGTCGGCGTGGTGGGCTGGCGACGCTGGAAGCTTTCGATTTTCCAAACCTGCTTGCCGCCACTGCGGGAAAACGCAAACAAATCGCCCAGTTCATTGGGGGCAATCATGTAACGGTCGTCTACAGAGGCACCACTGGGTGCAGAAAAATCGGTGGTCCAGATTGGGCGGGCACTAACCGAGTCCAGGCAACCCACCTTGCCTTGAAATGCCGCTGCACACACTTCACGGAAGTTATAAATTGGCGTCCCGGTTACGTCGGTGATGCGCTCAATTTCGGTGGTTCCACTGGGTGTTGCCAAAGTACCTTCCCAAACAACAGTGCCTGCGCTCAGATCAAGCGCCACCAGCCGGCCACCGGGAAAACCAGCATATACGCGCGCGTTGTTGACATCGACTGGGGTATTGACCCTCAAAGTTAGCGGCGGCAGCTGGCGGGTGTACTTCCAGCGTTGTGCACCGTTTGAGGCTGAATAAGCGATCACGGAGAAGTCGATGCCGCGAACCAGAATGGTGCCCGAAGCACCCACGGGCACGCTGCTGACATCTGCGCCCACGCCGGTTTGCCATTTTTGTTTGCCATTGGCATCAAACGCGACAAGGTTGTTGTTCACGTCGATCACCGCAATGGTATCAAGCGTCGCAGCCACACCTGCTTTCAGCTTGGCACCGACTTTCACTTTCCATTTTGTTTTGCCTGTCGCCCTGTCGATGGCCACCAACTGGCCCTCTTCGGACGCCGCATACACAGTAGAGTCGAGTAAAACGGGTGTAAAGCTGCCTTGCTCGGAGTCGCCAACATCCACAGACCAAGCGTTGGCGATTTTGAGCTGAGGAGTAAACGGCTGAAGTTCGGCCGGCTTTACAGCACTGCTGCCGAAAGGGTTCAGACTGCTGATGGTCGAGCCGATGGCTGCGCATCCGCCCAACAAGGCCAGGGTGGCAACAAGAGAAGAAATTTTAACCACGTGCTTCATTGGATCTCTCATTGTTTGGCCTCCAACTTGGGCAAGGCACTGATTTTCCGCTCGATGACCTGCTTCCAGGGGCTGTCGGCTTGAATGGTGCCAAGCGCCAATTCATATTCTTTGCGCGCTGTTGCCGCATCTTTTTGTGCCAAGGCCAAATCACCCAAACGATCGTGAAAAAGGCCTTCAAAGCCTGGGTAGTTCTCGCTCAAGGCCGATTTGGCTGCATCGAACTCGGATTGCTCAATCAGAATACCGGCCAACATCAAACGGGCAGTTGCCACATACTCGTCCAGCTTGGCTTTTTCAGAAGCCCACTTCAACGATGCTTTCGCTTCTTCCAGCTTGCCTTGATCGAAAAAGGCTTTGGCCGCAATCAACGCCCCACGCTGTGCATAAGGGGAACTGGCATGTTCCTCGAACAGGGTCTTCTGGATTTCTCCCACCAGTTCGATATTGCCCTCACGCGTGGCTGCCTCCAAACGTTCATAGACGACAACCGCTTCGTTGGACTGGCGTGCCTGCCACCATTTCCAACCGTTGTTCAAGGCAAAGGCACCGAACACAAGAATCAACACGGTCAAGATAAAGCTGCCGTATTTGGACCAGAATGCCTTCAAACTGGCCAGTTGTTCTTGTTCTTCAAGGCTGTATCGACTCAAGACTCATCTCCTTCTCCGTAAAGCAGACCGAAAATGGCTTCGGCCAATCCCTCTTGTTTGAATTCCTGCTGCTTGCTTTCACCACGCAGCAGTTTGACAGCTGCAGTGCCGGCATTTAATTCGTTTTCGCCCAGAATAACTGCCACGGCAGCACCGCTGACATCTGCGCGCTTCATTTGGCTTTTAAAACCGCCACCACCGGCGTGAAGCACCACGGCAAATCCTGCATCCCGCAGCTCTTCAGCCAGGGTAAATGCACGCCGTGACGTGCCCTCGCCTTGATGTACCACATACACATCGAGGTCAGCCGTGTCATCGGGCTGATTTACTTCGAGGTACAACTCGAGCAAACGTTCCAGTCCAATTGCAAATCCGATGGCCGGCGTGGGCTTGCCACCCAGAATTTCAATCAAGCCATCGTAGCGACCACCGCCACAAATAGTGCCCTGCGTGCCCAAGGCATCAGTAATCCACTCGAACACGGTGAGGTTGTAGTAATCCAGACCACGAACCAAACGTGGGTTTTCAATGTAACGCACGCCCGCATCGTCAAGCAGGCGTTTTACGCCCTGATAATGTGCCAGGGATTCCGTTCCCAAAAATTCCGACAAACGCGGTGCGCCGTTGACCATGTCTTGCATGGTGGGGTTTTTCGTATCCAGAATACGCAGCGGATTGCTGTGCAGGCGGCGCTTGGCATCTTCATCCAACAAGTCGGCGTGCGCTTCAAAATACGTAATCAGCGCCTGCCTGTGCGCCAAGCGTTCTGGTGCTTCACCCAGGCAGTTGATTTCAAGGCGCACATCTTCAAGTCCCATCTCACGCCACAGGCGCGAGAGCATCACAATCAACTCCGCATCAATATCGGGTCCGGCAAAACCCAGTGCTTCAACATCGAGCTGATGAAACTGCCTGTAACGCCCTCGCTGGGGGCGCTCATGGCGAAACACAGGCCCCATGGAGTACACCCGCTGAGGCGCGGCATAGGTCAGATTGTGTTGAATGGTGGCGCGCGCAATGCCAGCGGTGAATTCTGGCCGCAAAGTAAGTTCATCGCCATTCAAGCGATCCACGAAACTGAACATCTCTTTTTCAACGATGTCGGTGACTTCACCAATGCCCCGGCGAAACAGCGACGTGGGCTCCAGCACAGGGGTTTTGATCAAGCGGTAGCCATAAGAGGTCAACCACTCTCGAAGCATGACCTCGAGATTCTCCCAATGAATGCCCTCTACGGGCAAAACATCGTTCATTCCCTTGACGGATTGAAGTCGGGGTTGCTTTTTGGCTTTGGATTGTTCCGGCGACTCAGGATGACTCATTGACGCATTCAACTTAATTTCTCAACCCGGTATTGTCGCCTATTCTTGGGCTACTTGTTGCCGCCAGCGTACCTTTGCTCGACATAACGCTGCACAATTGCTTGAAATTCCTGAGCGATGTTCTCGCCCTTCAAGGTCACCGTGCGTTTGCCGTCTAGAAACACAGGGGCAGAAGGAGCCTCACCGGTGCCCGGCAATGAAATACCGATGTCGGCGTGCTTGCTTTCACCTGGACCGTTCACCACGCAGCCCATCACAGCCACTTTCATTTCCTCAACGCCCACATACTGGTTTTTCCAGATCGGCATTTGATCGCGCAGGTAGGTTTGAATTTGATCAGCCAGTTCCTGAAACACAGTGCTGGTGGTTCGGCCGCACCCCGGGCAGGCGATGACCTGCGGCGTGAAGGCCCGCAAGCCCAGCGATTGCAAAATTTCCTGCCCTACAAGCACCTCCTTGCAACGGTCACCATTGGGCTCGGGCGTAAGCGACACGCGAATGGTGTCACCAATGCCTTCTTGCAACAGCACCGACAATGCGGCAGTAGATGCTACGATACCTTTCGTGCCCATTCCCGCCTCAGTCAAACCAAGATGAAGGGGAAACTCGCTTCGACCCGACAATTCCCGGTACACCGCAATCAGGTCTTGAACCTGACTCACCTTGCAGGACAACACAATTTTATTGGCGGGCAAACCGAGCTCGACCGCTTTGTGTGCACTACTTACCGCAGATTCAATCAATGCCTGGTACATCAGTTGCTGCGCTGGCAATGGGTCGGCTTTCTTGCCGTTTTCATCCATCATGCGGGCCAGCAGGTTTTGGTCCAGGCTGCCCCAGTTCACGCCAATCCGAACTGGCTTGTCGTGCTCAGCAGCAATTGAAATCATGGCCGCAAAGTTATCATCGCGCGAACGGGATGAACCGACATTGCCAGGGTTGATGCGGTACTTCGACAGGGCCTTTGCGCAATCCGGATACTTTTGAAGCAACAGGTGCCCGTTGTAATGAAAATCACCCACCAATGGCACGGGGATTCGCATTTTATCGAGCTGATCTCGAATGTAGGGCACCGCCTCGGCAGAGGCGTCATTGTTCACCGTGATTCGAACCATCTCGCTGCCGGCAAGATAAAGAGCCTTGATTTGCAATGCCGTATTCAGCGCATCGGCCGTGTCGGTGTTGGTCATCGACTGCACCAAAACAGGGGCACCGCCACCGATAGACACAACATGGTCTTTCCAGCGGACATCCACTTGATGGGTCTTGTGTCGCTTCAAGGGGGTATTTGGAATCACGATGAACTTCTGGCGAGATAGACAGGTTGCTGAAAGGCGGGGGCTGGAACAGCCCCCTCGCAGATTTTACTGAACAGTGATTCGAGCCACTTCTCCACGAATGGATGAAGTCAGATCGACTGATTTTCCGTTGCTGGAGATACTTACCGCCTTGGCGTTACCAACAATCAACTTAAAGGGCGCTTGACCCTTTACTTCAAGATTGCTGCCACCGTCGTTGAGTTGGGAAATCAACACTTTGTCATTTGCATCGCGAACAGTCACCCAAGACTGCTCTTGAAAGTTAAACCGCAACACGCTTTCAACATTGGAGGCCAGGGGAGCAGCGGCGGGCACTGCCGCATCAGCAACAGGTGCAGCGGCTGTAGTGCTGGCCGCGCCGGTGGCATTTGGTGCTGCGGTTGCGGGGGGAGCAGATTGACCTTCAGGCGCAGCAGGTTGCTGAAGCGCCGGGAATACGGCCGTATCACCAGCTGCAGCTGGGGCTTCCAGGCCCAAAGGCAAAGAACCATCCGCTGACACAGCACTCTCGGAACCTGGTGCAGTGGCCACAGGCGCCTCATTGGGTTCGATCACTTCTGCATCACCCACTTCAGTGGTTTGACTCGACATGAATACGGGAATGTAAAACACGGCCATGACCACCACTGCTGCCAGCACAATGCCGTAGCTCAGCGATTTCTTGCCTGTTTTACGATCAAAATTCAAAGTGGACAAGCGCTTGGAGCTGTTGGGCATCTTGGGCTCAAGCGGCTCGGAGCGCCCACTTTCGGCCTGGCCAGAACGAGCGGCTTTGACCTGGGCACTGGCCTCAGAAAACCCGAAGGACATGATGACCGGTGCAGGATCCATCTTCAGGGCCTTGCAATAACTTTTAATGAAAGCCTTGGCAAAGGTCTCGGGCGGTAGGCGTCCAACATCACCACTTTCAATGGCTTCAAGCTGACGTTCGTTGATTTTGGTTTGAGCACTGATGTCGCTCAAGGAATAGCCGGCCTTTTCACGGGCAGCACGTAAAATTTCTCCCGGGTTCTGGCCCGATTCAAGCAGAGTCAAATTGGGGTGCTTTTCAGCGAAGGAGCCATTGCTTGGCTCCGGTTTTGCATCTTGACCTGCACTGGCATCTGATGATTCAGTTTTGCTCATCGCACGATTTTCATTCATTTGGTCTTTCCAAGCGTCGGCAGGCGCAAAGGGCCCCGATTAATCATTGTAGTTCTTTACCGCCACCACCTTTGCAGCATAATCGAAGCAAGCAGATAGGTTCAAGCGATTTCGATGGAAATTCAATGTGTTGAGGAGTTTTTTGAGAATGCGCCACAAGTTTGGCGACAAAAATATCGTTTTTATAATTGAATTAATACGCAATCACGCCACAACACACTCAATCTTGCTTTCATTGTATGACAAAGCATGCACGCTGTTTGCCTAGCCCCTGCGTTTGGAGGAACCCCTCAGTTCTTCCAGGGACACCGTACTCACAAGCCTCTCCTTGACCTTGGTTCGGTCTCGAACTTCGCCAGCCAGTTGACCACAGGCCGCATCGATGTCATCACCCCGGGTTTTGCGAACTGTAGTTACCACACCCGCGCCGCCAAGGATATCCACAAACGTTTTGATTGCAGGGCTGGTTGACTTGAGCAAACCCGACTCTGGGAATGGGTTAAACGGGATCAGGTTGAATTTACAAGGCACAATTTTGGCGATTTCAAGCAATTGCTGGGCATGCTCTGGCTTGTCATTCACTCCATCAAGCATGACATACTCAAAAGTAATGAAATCACGCGGCGCAAATTTCAGGTAACGCAGGCAGGCATCGAGCAACTCACGCAATGGGTACTTTTTGTTCAGCGGCACGAGGTGATCGCGCAGCGCATCGTTGGGCGCATGCAGCGACACAGCCAAGGCCACGGGGCAATCTTGCGAAAGCCTGTCCATGAAGGGCACAACGCCCGATGTCGACACAGTGACCCTGCGGCGGGAAAGACCGTAAGCCGTGTCATCCAGCATTAATTGCAAAGCCGGGACCAAGGCATCGTAGTTCAACAGGGGCTCGCCCATGCCCATCATGACCACATTCGTAACCGGGCGCTCTTGGGCGTAAACACGGTCGCCAGCTTCGCGCAGCAACACATTGGCCTTCCACAATTGGGCCACAATTTCAGCGGTACTTAAGTTGCGGGAAAAACCTTGTTTGCCGGTAGAGCAAAAACGGCAATTGACCGCGCAGCCAGCCTGCGAGCTGACGCACAGGGTTCCGCGGCGCTCTTCGGGGATGAATACCGTTTCAACTGCATCGCCATTGCCAACATCAAAGAGCCACTTGCGTGTGCCGTCTTTGGATACATTGTCGGAAATGATCCTGGGGGCCTTGATGCAGGCACGGCTGTTCAAATTCTGGCGAAATGATTTCGCAAGGTCGGTCATGGAATCAAAATTGTCCATGCCTGATTGGTGAATCCACTTGGCCAATTGTTTGGCCCTGAATGGTTTTTCACCCAAATTGCCACACCACTGAATCAGCTCGGGCACCGAGTAGTCCAGCAAGTTGTCGAGTTGTGCACTCATGGTGTGTCCTTTCAAAACAAACGGGGACGCATGTGCGCCCCCGGAATTCAACGCAATCTAACTAGATTAGCGTGAAAATACTTGTGACGCTGGGAAGAAATAAGCGATTTCGTTTGCAGCTGTTTCAGCCGCATCAGAACCATGAACTGCGTTGGCGTCAATGCTTTCAGCGAAGTCGGCACGAATTGTACCGGCAGCGGCTTCCTTGGGGTTTGTGGCACCCATCAATTCACGGTTCTTGGCAATTGCGTTCTCGCCTTCCAGGGCTTGAATCATCACTGGGCCAGAAATCATGAACTCAACCAGGTCGTTGAAGAAAGGACGTGCCTTGTGCACTGCGTAAAAGCCTTCAGCTTCAGCGCGTGACAGGTGAGCCATGCGTGCGGCCACTACCTTCAGGCCAGCGGCTTCAAAGCGGCTGTAAATTTGACCAATTACGTTTTTTGCAACAGCATCAGGCTTGATGATGGACAGGGTGCGCTCGATTGCCATGGTGTAACCACTCCGAAAAGATTAGAAAAGCGTGAAAATTAACCCGCGATTATAGCTGGTTTATGTAAAAAACCCAATCAAGGGCCTGACCCACGTCTTGAATTGAAACTTTTCGCCATTACCATTACTCTAAATCCATACAAATTCGCGTTTTACAAAGGAGCGAGTAACCATGTCTGAATTCAGAACTGCACAATTTGGCCGCACAGCCGGTGGTGTATCGACCGTAGAAACCAACAGGGTTCTGCGAAACACATACTTCTTGCTGGCCCTGTCGATGATCCCGACAGCCTTGGGCGCGTTTGCGGGCATTCAATTCGGCTTCTTCCGTTTGTTCGCTGGCAGCCCCATTCTTTCTTTCGTGGTCATGCTTGCCGCCATGTTCGGCTTTATCTGGGGCATTCAACGCAACCGAAATAATTCCTTTGGTGTTGTGCTCATGTTGGGCTTTACCTTCTTCATGGGTTTGATGCTCTCCGGCATTTTGTCGGTCGCGCTTAGCCTGTCCAATGGCGGCTCCATCATCATGATGGCTGCGCTGGGCACAGCCGGTATTTTCTTTGGTTTGGCCAGCTACGCCGCGGTGACCAAGCGTGATTTCACCAACATGGGCAAGGGCCTGCTGATTGGTTTGGTTATGGTGATTGTGGCCTCTGTGGCCAACATCTTCTTGCAAATGCCGGCCCTGTCGCTGACCATTTCCACGATCTGTGTGGGCTTGTTCTCGCTGTTCATTTTGTACGACCTGCAACGTGTCATGCGCGGCGGTGAAACAAACTACATTTCCGCCGCCTTGAGCATTTACCTGAGTTTGTACAATCTGTTCGTGAACTTGCTGCAACTGCTCATGGTGTTTGCAGGTGGCAGCCGCGAGTAAACAAGCGCCTGCCGGGATTAAGTTACCTGAAAGTAACTGATTTCAAAGCACTTTTTTGACACTTTGCAACATCGAAAGTTGTTGCAAAGTGCATTTCAGAAGCGCAATATAAAATTTCAGTGGGTCGGTATCTATACTGACCGCCGAGTTGGTGAGGCAAACGCACCAACGAAAACGGGGCCGCAACGGCCCCGTTTGTTATTTGCGCAGTTGAATTATGTGCGCCATGGTCAGGAATAGTCGCTGTATGCCACTCTTTCAAACACCGCAATCGACTCAACATGCGACGTGTGCGGAAACATATTGATCACCCCCGCCTTCATCAGCTTGTATGAACCTACGTTGCACAGTACCGCCGTATCCCGAGCCAAGGTGCCCGGGTTGCAGCTGACATAAACAATGCGCTTGGGCTGAAACTCTGCGCGCGCACCTACAATTGCCTTACAAATTTCCAAGGCTCCGTCACGCGGAGGATCGACCAAGACTTTGTCGTATTGCCCCCAACTTTCCCATTCAGGTGTTTCCACTTCGAACAGATTGCGCACATGAAATTCGGTTTTATCGGCCAGGCCGTTGAATTTAGCATTCTCGCCAGCTCGGTCAACCAGGTCTTGCGAACCTTCAAAACCCTTCACGTAACTGCTTTTCGTGGCCAAAGGCAGTGAAAAATTACCCAAGCCGCAGAACAGGTCAAGCACGCGGTCTTCGGGCTTCAAGTCGAGCAATGACACCGCACGGCTAATCATGGCGTCGTTGATCATGTGGTTCACCTGCGTGAAATCTGTCGGCCTGAACCGCATGCGAATGCCGAAACTTGGAATACGGTAGGTGAGGTCAACAGGCTTGTCAGCCTCAAGACGATGTGCAGTGGCTGGGCCACCTGGTTGCAGCCACCAGTCAACGCCCCACTCTCGGCCAAAGGATCGAATCGTATCGAGGTCTGACTCACTCAAGGGCTCCAGGTGGCGTAACACCATTGCGGTAACACCATCGCCCACGGCCAGTTCAATTTGGGGAATACGCATGAAAATGCTCAGCGTAACCAGCATATTGCCCAGGGGCACAATCATGTTGGACACATGCTTGGGCAACACATGGCATTCCTGCATGTCCGCCACGTAAGAAGATGCTTTCTCGTGAAACCCGACAAAGAACCGCTCTTTCTTGATCACAAAGCGGGTACTTAAACGCGCACGGTGTCGATAACCCCAAAATGAACCATAAATGGGCGGCATCATTTGTTCAGGGGTTTGGCGACCAATTCGCTGCAACAGGTCTTCAAGCGCGCGGTTTTTAATGGCCACCTGGGCATTGGGCTCAATGTGCTGCATGGCGCACCCGCCACACACCCCATAATGCGGGCACTTGGGTGTGGTGCGAATGGAAACCGTGTTCAGCACCTGCAGAGTTCTGCCTTTTGAATAGCTTGGCTTTACTCGCGTAATTTCGGCAACAACGGTTTCGCCGGTGATTGCACCATCGATGAAGTGCACTTTGCCATCCACATGGCCAATGCCATTGGCATCCAGGTCGATTGATTCAATGGCAACTTGCACCTGTGGAAACACCACGGGTGTTCGATCTTTTTTCTTTTTGCGGCCCATGGCTACATTCGATAAAAATTAACGGGCCGGGAGGTAATCCATCGGGTCAACAGGTTTGCCTTGCTTGCGCACTTCAAAGTGCAGTTTGGGGCGATCAGAATCGGACTGCCCTGCTTCCGCAATTTTCTGGCCCTTGGTGACAGGCTCACCTTCTTTCACCAACAAGGTTTTGTTGTGGGCATAGGCGGTCAACAAGTTGTTGTCGTGTTTCAGGATAATCAAGTTGCCATAACCGCGCAGCGCGTTGCCTGAATAAACGACACGCCCCGCCTGAGAGGCAATTACGGGGTCGCCCACTTTGGCGGCAAGGTCAATACCCTTGTTTACGCCCGCTTTGTAGCCTTGAATAATTTCACCTGGATGCGGCCAAATAAAACCCAAAGTGACAGCAACGGGAGCCGGCGGTTTGATTTCGGGTGCTGGTGTGGCCTCGACCGGTTTTGCACCGCCAGCGGGAGTAATCGGGGTTACTTCAACACCAGTGTCTTCAACAGTGCTTGACCCAGACGCACCGGCCGCGACAGCACCAGGTGCGCCCGCCACGCGCAGCTTTTGACCAATGCTTAGCTTGCTGGGATCGCTCAAATTGTTGGACCGCGCCAGCTCACGCCAATCCAGACCAAAATCAAGCGCAATGCTGTACAGGGTATCGCCAGCTTTGACGGTGTAAATACCGTCGGTGGCCACTGCGGTGTCAGTAGAACGGGAGGGCAAACGATCGACCACCGGGGCCTGGTTACCCGTTGTTGTACAGGCGGCCAGGAAGGTCAGTGTTGCAAACCCAACTGCCAATGCACGTGTGTAACCCAGCAATGGGGTTCTGGTTAATGCGCCACGTTTCATACGATGCGAGTTCCTTGTAACAGGGGTACGAATTTTACCAAGTCTTTTTTCTCTCGGTGCCATTTGTCGACCGCCAAACGATCAACAATGACCAGATTTTGCTGATTCTGGTCAGCCACGGGCACTATAAGGCGCCCGCCAATTTTTAACTGCTTGAGCAAGGCTTGCGGTATTTCCAAACCCGCAGCGGCCACAATGATGACATCAAACGGTGCTTGTGCGGGCAACCCCACCAAACCATCGCCATGAATTACTTTGACTTTCTGAAAGCCGGCAAGTTTTAAGTTGCGCTGGGCCTTGTCGTATAACGCCTCAATGCGTTCTATGCTGACCACCCGCTTTGCGATGTTGGCAAACACCGCAGCCTGGTAACCACAACCCGCGCCGACTTCCAGCACATTGTCCAGCTCTGCACGGCCATCCAGCGCATATTCAGCAAAACGGGCCACGGTGAAAGGCCGTGAAATGGTTTGTTGATGGCCAATTGGCAAGGCTGCGTCTTCGTAGGCTCGCGATGCAAATGCTTCGTCCACAAACAAATGCCTCGGCACAGCACCAATTACATCGAGCACACGCTGATTGACAATGCCCAGAGTTTTCAGTTTTTGAACCAAATGCCCACGCGCACGCTCGGAGGTCAGGCTTGAACCACCGATGCGTTCCGGAATGCGGTCCAGTTTGCGCGCAGACTGGGTAATCAGCGCAGGTGCTGGCTTGAAGCGGGGCTTTTGATCCATGTTGTTGTTTTACAGCCAATCGGCCAGGGTCTTCATTTGTTCGGTGTGCGTTAAATCAGCTTTCAAAGGACTGATCGAAATTTTACCCTGCTTGACCGCATAAAAATCGGTGCCAGGGCCAGCATCTTTGGCACCGCCGGGTGGGCCAATCCAGTAAACGGTTTCATCTTTGGGATTCTGGGTGGGAATCACGGGTTCGGCATGGTGGCGCTTGCCCAAACGGGTGCATTCGTAACCTTGCATGTCATCGTAAGGAATCGGGGGAATATTCACATTCAGCAGGCAATGTTCCAAACCAAGTTTGTTGTTCAGGAAGCGCTCAACAATTTCAGCCGCCACGCGGGCTGCGCTGTCCAGGTGTGCGTAACCTTTGCCAGCCAGCGAAAAAGCGATCGCGGGCAAACCACACTGAAAGCCTTCCATGGCGGCTGCCACAGTGCCTGAATAAATGGTGTCGTCGCCCATGTTGGCGCCGTTGTTGATGCCAGACACCACGAGATCCGGTCGCCTTTCCAGCAAACCAGTCACCGCCACATGCACGCAATCGGTGGGGGTGCCATTCACATAACGAAATCCGTTGGCGGCTGTGCGGACTGTAAGCGGCCGGTCAAGTGTGAGGGCATTGGACACACCCGAGCGGTCTTGCTCGGGTGCCATCACCTCCAGGTGAACCGTGTTGCCAAATCGTTCAAGCAAAGCACCATGCAAGGCCAAAATGCCGGGGGCACTGTAGCCATCGTCGTTGCTGATCAGAATGTGTGGAATGGTCAAGATCAAGCTTCCTTGCGACGAAACACCCAAGTGTTCTCGGTGGATTCTTTGGATGCAAATGCATAGCCTGCCACCTTGAACTTTTTCAGTTGCTCTACATCGGTGATGCGTTGGTCAACAATGTAGCGGGCCATTAAACCGCGTGCTTTTTTGGCGAAGAAACTGATGATTTTGTACTGGCCGTTTTTGTAATCCTGAAACACGGGTTGAACCACACGTGCGTTCAAGGCCTTGGTGTCAACTGACTTGAAATACTCATCTGAAGCCAGATTCACCAACACAGGGTCTTTTTTTCCGAGTTCCTTGTTCAGGGCCGGCGCCACGGTCTGCTTCCAATAGGCGTATAGATCTTTGCCGGCTGGGTTGGGCAGCTTGGTGCCCATTTCAAGGCGATAGGGTTGCATCAAATCGAGTGGACGCAAAATGCCATACAGGCCCGACAGAATACGCACATGCTTTTGTGCAAAAGCCAAACCGTCTTCGTCCAGGGTTTTGGCATCAAAACCATCGTACACATCGCCATTGAATGCCAGTAACGCAGGCCGCGAATTCTTTTTGGTGAACTTGGTTGACCATTCGCTGTAACGCGTTGCATTCAGCACACCCAATTTGTCAGAGACCGACATGAGTTCGGAAATATCGGCCGGGCTCATGGGGCGAAGAATATTCACCAGCGCTGCGGCCTGCTCAACAAACTGCGGCTGTGTACTGGCTGAAACGGACAAGGGTGTTTCGTAATCGAGCGATTTTGCGGGAGAAAGAACTACAAGCATGGACATGAATCACCTGGTTGTTACTACGGGTTTATTATCGCAGGATCTGGCAGGTGATTCAGGGACAGGGTGGTGTGAAGTCGGGAAAAAATACCCAATGCAAGGTATGCGAGTGACTGGTGTTTTTGAGGTTGGCCGCGGATGCGACTTTGTCGCTCCGCTTCTGGCCGTGTCTCCCAGACTGTCTCTCCCGAAGATGAATGTATTACCTGTCACATGCAGCAATTGGATTCAGGCAAATGTGTTTGCAAGTTTTGATTTACTGTATATAATCACAGCATGTTCATTCGAGATTGGTGCCATGAAAGGTTTAACTGCTCGTCAACAAGAAATTCTTGATTTAATCCGAGACCAAATTACCCAATTTGGCAGGCCACCCACTCGCGCCGAAATTGCACGGCAACTGGGATTTCGCTCAGCCAATGCAGCAGAAGATCACTTGCAGGCTCTGGCCAAAAAAAATGTCATTGCACTGGATGCCAGTACGTCACGGGGCATTCGCTTGCTGGGTGAATACGCCGAAGGTTTGGAAGAAACTGCCAGCAAGGCCGCCGAACGTGCAATGGAGCAATTCATGCAATTGCCACTTATTGGTCGTGTTGCCGCAGGCAGCCCGATTCTTGCCCAAGAACATGTGGAAAAACAAATTCCTGTTGACCCCTCACTGTTTCCAGACAAGCCCGATTACTTGCTGAAAGTACGTGGTATGTCGATGAAAGACATCGGCATTATGGATGGCGATTTGCTGGCCGTAAAAAAAGCCAGTACCGCCAGAGCGGGCCAGGTGGTGGTTGCACGCGTGAACGACGATGTCACCGTGAAACGTTTTTTCCAGAAAGGCCATGTGGTTGAACTGCAAGCCGAGAACAGCGATTTCGCTCCCATTGAAGTCGACTTGCGAACCGAAACATTCGCAATTGAAGGTTTGGCTGTTGGTTTGATTCGCCAAGGCCAGTTGCATTAAAAAGCAGTTATTGCACTAAAAAGCAATGTCGGGGGTTGTTGTGTCGTCTGATCTTGCCAGCATTCACCCCGGCGTGTGGCGTGCCCACCAGTTTGCCAACGACACCAGTGCGCGTATACCCAGCGGCTTTGTTGCCCTGGATCAACAATTGCCCGGGGGTGGCTGGCCTACCCGCAACCTGATTGAACTGCTGCTGAAACACCATGGCATTGGCGAGCTTCGCTTTCTAATGCCGGTGTTGCGCAAACTGTCGCTGGAGAAAAAAAAACTGGTGCTGATTGGCGCACCGCTGCTACCACTCACGCCGGCGTTTGAGCAGTTCGGTGTGGCCTTGGATCAGGTGCACTTGGTTCAAACCGACAAGCCCCAAGATCGCCTTTGGGCGATCGAACAAGTGCTGCAAAGCGATTCCTTCGGTGCACTTTTCATGTGGCTGCCGGAAGAAAAAACACTGTGCAACCCAACTGTGTTGCGTCGCTTGCAGTACCAGGCCACTCGTTCACAGGGTTTAAGTTTTCTATTTCGCCCCATTCGGGCACAAATGCAACCCTCCCCGGCTTCACTGCGCTTGTGCCTGACGGCCCAAAGCAGCAATAGCTTGCGAGTGCATTTGATCAAACGCAGGGGGCCTGTGCTTGAGCAGGCAATACTGATCGATTTACCAAAACCGCAAGGTGCTTTACCCGACACCCCGCACTCACAGGAGCTTGTTCGTGCGCTGGATCGCCCTGAGTTACAGACAACCCCGCAACCCACGCGAAGTCAAATCACAATTTGATGCCAATTCCTTGTTTGAATTGGCAGCACATTACAGCCCGGTGGTGTGCTGGCGACAAGACCAGCATCATGAATATGTGGGTTGGCTGGTTGAAGTGCAGAGCAGCTTCAGGTTGTTTGGTGGCGCACAGGCTTTGCTTTCGCAATTCTGGGAAAGTACCGAGGAATTTTCTGGCGAATTGCAACTGGCCAACCACCACACTGCAACTGGTGCATGGTGGCTTGGCAAGTGCGCCCCCGCACGCAATCTGGATGATTTTCTGGCCATGCTGAATTTCAATGAAAACAGTTTGCTGGCCCTGCCAATTTCAGTGCTTGATTGCGATGTGAAGCTGCAAACCACCTGGCGACAATGCGGTTTTGGCCGCATTGGTGATTTGTGGCGTTTGCCACGCGATGGATTTTTAAAACGGTTTGGCGCACAAGCCTTGGCTGAACTTGATTCGGGTTTTGGGCTTCAAAACAAACTCGCCATAGCAACGGCACCCCACGAACCTGCGGATACATTCGAGCAAGAAAAGGAATTGCCTTTTCACAGCGACAGGCTTGATCTGATTGAGCACCATGCACAAGCACTGCTTGAAGCAGTGTGCAACTGGCTAAAGCAGCAAAAACATGGAACACGTGAATTGCACTGGGCCTTTGTTCACGCGCACGGTGAAGAGGTTTTACGCCTGAGAAGTGCGCAAGCCACCGATTGCATCGACACATGGAAGCGCCTGCTGCACCACCAACTGGGGCGGATGCAATTTGACGACGACATACGCAACCTTCGAGTGCAATGCATGCACAGTGAATTGCTGCCCAATGTGAATCGCAGTTTTTTACCCGATCCGGCAGAAGGCACTCGTAACTGGAACAACACCTGCGATGTTCTTCGCGCGCGCTTGGGCGAACAAACCGTATTATTTGCAGCCACAGAAAGTGACCCAAGGCCCGAATGCAGCATTGTGTTGCAACACACCCCGCTGCAAAAACCTGCGAACACTGCCTTTAAGAAAATTGAAAACCAACATGCCCCTGAATTGAACAATGCGGCATTGGCGGCCAGCAGCCCGCGCCCATTGTGGCTGTTGCCAACGCCCAAGCCACTTCAAGGAAAAGCCCCACAGTGGCAAGTGGGTGGCCCATGGCAATTGCTTAGCGGCCCTGAACGTGTTGAGTTTGGCTGGTGGGATGCCAAACCTTGCAAGCGCGATTACTACTGCGCAAGCGATAGCAATTCCAGTTTGGTGTGGCTGTATCAAGACCTGCTTGAAGAAGATGCACGCTGGTTTTTACATGGTTACTTTGCATAAGGCACTCTGAACATGAATGCGCCATTGCACACCGCACCACCTTTTGCTGAAGCACTGGCGTTGAGTAACTTCAGTTTTTTAAAAGGTGCTTCACACCCGGAAGAACTGGTGCAACAAGCCAAACTGTTGGGTTACAGCGCCATTGGCATCACGGATGAATGTTCGCTGGCGGGCATTGTTCGTGCACATCAGGCCGCCAAGGAGTGTGGTATCCAACTGTTGGTAGGCGCCCAGTTTGTGTTCGCAAACAACAGTGCATTTACCGGCCAGCGTATTGCCTTGATAGTGAAAAATAAAACCGGCTACACCCACTTGTGCAGGCTGATTACCCAGGCCCGTGGCCGTGCAGCCAAAGGCGACTACCTGTTCACCCGTGACGACCTTGCCGATATTCCACCCGGACTTCAATTGCTGCTGGTGCCCGACGAACGCAACAAGGAAAACTTTCCTGCCCTGTTAAGTTGGTGTGCCAAGCGTTTTGCTGGCCGCATGCAGGTGGTGTGTAATTTGCAGCACCGTGGGTTCGACCAGGCATGGCTGCTGTACTTGCAGGCCTTGGCCCACCTGCACCAGGTTGAACTCATGGCCAGCAACTTGCCTGTAATGCATTCGGGCGAACGCAAAAACCTGCATGATGTGCTCACCGCCATTCGGCTGAACTGCAAGCTGAACGACGCAAAACCATTTCTCGAAACAAATGCGCAACGTTGCTTGCAGCCCTTGCAAGTGCTTGCCAAAACCTACCCGCACAACTTACTTAAGCAAACTACAACACTGGCGGCACAGTGTGTTTTTTCACTAGATGAATTGCGCTACCAATACCCGCGTGAAATTAGCCCTGAAGGCCTGGAACCCACACAATACTTGCGTCAACTTGTAGAAGAAGGCGCAGCCCAACGCTACAGCGGCAAAGTACCTGCCAAAGTCAGGAAGCAAATTGAACATGAATTACAGCTGATTGAGGAACTGAAATTTGAGGCCTACTTTTTAACGGTTTACGACATTGTCCGTTTTGCGCGCTCCCGCAATATTTTGTGTCAGGGCCGTGGGTCTGCTGCCAATTCCGTGGTGTGTTATTGCCTGCACATTACCGAAGTCAACCCCGACAAAATGGCCGTGCTGTTCGAGCGTTTTATCAGCAGGGAACGAAACGAGCCACCCGACATTGACGTGGACTTTGAACACACACGCCGCGAAGAAGTGATTCAATACATTTACAAGAAGTATGGTCGCGACCGGGCCGCACTGGCCGCCAGCGTGGTGGTGTATAGACCCCGCTCAGCATTGCGGGATGTGGGAAAAGCCTTGGGGCTGGAAACTGATTTGGTTGAACAATTAGCTAAGTCGCAAGACGGTGGTTACAGCCGCAGCATGAGCGTGGACCACATGGTACAGGCAGGCATTGATGTTCGCCAAAGCACCGTGCAGCATTGCGTGCATTTGGCCGATGAACTGCTGGGGTTTCCACGGCACTTGTCGCAACACACAGGCGGCTTTGTGATTGCGCGCGACAGCCTGACTGAACTGGTGCCAGTGGAAAATGCTTCGATGCCAGAGCGCAGTGTCATTCAGTGGGACAAAGACGACTTGGACGCCATGGGCCTGATGAAGGTAGACGTACTGGCGCTTGGCATGTTGAGCGCCATTCGAATGACGCTGGACGAATTGCACAAAAAACCCGGTGCCCCCAGAACCCTACAAGCTATACCACCCGAAGACAGCACGGCCTACGACATGATGTGCAAGGCCGACACCGTAGGTGTGTTTCAAATTGAAAGCCGTGCGCAAATGGGCATGCTTCCCCGCCTGAAACCCCGTGAGTACTACGACCTGGTGATTCAGGTAGCCATTGTGCGGCCCGGCCCCATTCAAGGCGGCATGGTGCACCCGTTTTTAAAACGCAGGCAGGGCCTGGAAGCAGTGAACTATCCTTCGGAGGCCTTGAAAGAGGCACTAGGCCGCACCCAGGGTGTTCCTATTTTTCAGGAACAAGTGATGCAAATCGCCATTCTGGCTGCTGGCTTTACACCGGGCGAGGCCGATGCGTTGCGCCGCGGAATGGCCGCCTGGAAACGCAAAGGCGGCCTGCACCATTTTTACGGACGTGTGGTGAACGGCATGTTGGAGCGTGGTTACACCCGTGAGTTTGCAGAAAGCATTTTCAAACAAATGGAAGGCTTTGGCGAATATGGTTTTCCGGAAAGCCATGCCGCCAGTTTCGCCTTATTGGTGTACGCATCGTCCTGGCTGAAATGCCACCACCCCGATGCATTTTTGTGTGGTTTGCTCAACGCGCAGCCCATGGGTTTCTATGCGCCTTCACAGCTGATTCAAGATGCACAACGACATGGCGTGACAGTACGGCCCGTGGATGTGCAGTGCAGTGCAGTGCAAACCAGACTGGAAAATGCACTGATGAATGAATCACAGCAGCATCACCACAACACGCTTCTGCCTGTTCGTCTGGGTTTAAACCGGGTGAACGGTCTGAAACACGAGGCTGCATTGCGCATAGTTCAAGCCCGCGAACAAGGCTTGTTTGAGAGTGTGGAAGACTTGACCAAGCGCGCCCTGCTTGACCGCGGCGACCTGCTTGCACTGGCCGATGCAAATGCGCTTGAGCAACTGGCAGGGCACCGCCGCCAGGCCGTGTGGCAAACCGCAGCAACTGAAACAAGGGGCGTTCGGCACGGCGCAAACAACACAGACCTGCTGACCAACACCCGCAGCAATGAAACACCGCTTGAATTGCCCAAAGCCGGTGAACTGGAAGACATGCTGGCCGATTACCGCGCCACAGGTTCAAGCCTGGAACACCACCCTATTTCATTTTTGCGCAAGCAACTGGCACCGTACAAAATAAGGCAGGTTGAAGAATTGCGCACTTACCCCAACGGCAGGCTGGCAAGGGCCTGCGGCATTGTGACACACCGGCAACGCCCAGCCACTGCGCACGGCACCGTGTTTTTAAATCTTGAAGATGAAACAGGCAATGTGAATGTAATTGTGTGGAACAGCCTAGCCGAAGAACAGCGACAAGTGCTGCGCAATGCGCAAATTATGGGGGTGTTTGGTATTTGGCAGCGCGAAGGTGAAGTGTGCAATTTGGTGGCACGCAGGCTGGTGGATTACACCCACCTGCTTGCGCAACTGCAAACGCCGTCGCGAGACTTCAAGTAATCACACAAAGCTTTTTTACTTCAATGATTAAATATCCACTTCCACCAAATTGCCCTTGTCCTCCAGCCAGGTGCGGCGTGCGCCACTTTCCGTGCGGCCCATCAACATGTGCATCATGGCATTGGTTTCGGTCACATCCATGCTGCCCAAGGTAACCGGCAACAAGCGACGTGTGTCAGGGTTCAAGGTTGTTTCCCACAACTGCTCGGCATTCATTTCACCCAAGCCTTTAAAACGGGAAATCTTGATGTTCGCCTCTTTCACACCCTCTTTGCCCAGTTTGTCTTGCACCGCGTAAAGCTCGGCTTCGTCAAGGCAGTACAGTTTGCGCGCGGGCTTTTTTCCCTGTGCGGGCACATCCACGCGAAACAGCGGTGGCCTAGCCACATACAAGTTCTGGCTTCGAATGAGCGCAGGAAAATGCTTGTAGAACAAGGTGAGCAACAACACCTGAATATGTGAACCATCCACATCAGCATCGGAAAGAATACAAATTTTGCCGTAACGCAAACCGCTTAAATCGGGATTGTCATTCACGCCGTGTGGGTCCACGCCAATGGCCACCGCAATGTCATGAATTTCCTGATTGGCAAAGAGGCGGTCTTTGTCGGTTTCCCAAGCATTGAGCACCTTGCCACGCAAAGGCAATACAGCCTGAAACTCTTTGTCACGCCCCATCTTGGCCGACCCACCGGCAGAATCACCCTCAACCAGAAACACCTCATTCAGCGTAATGTCAGTGCTTTCACAATCGGTCAGCTTGCCTGGTAAAATAGCCACTGAAGAGCTTTTTCGTTTCTCGACTTTCTGCGCTGCACGTGAACGGGCTTGCGCCTGTTTAATGGCCAGTTCAGCAATTTTTTTGCCGTCTTCCACGTGCTGGTTCAACCACAATTCAAATGCAGGCTTCACCAAGGAAGATACCAAACGCACAGCATCGCGGCTGTTCAAGCGCTCCTTGATTTGTCCCTGAAACTGCGGGTCGAGCACCTTGGCCGACAACACAAAACTGGCTCTGGAAAATATATCATCAGGCATCAACTTGATGCCTTTGGGCATCAGCGAGTGCATTTCACAAAATGCCTTGATGGCCTGAAACACTGCTTCGCGCAAACCCGATTCATGTGTACCACCAGCAGAAGTCGGAATCAGGTTCACATAGCTTTCACGCACCGGCGCACCTTCGGCCACAAAAGCCAAAGCCCAGGCTGCACCCTCGCCTTCTGCAAAACCTTCATCGCGAAGTACATCAACGCTCAGGTCGCCGCTGAATATGGGGGCCACCAGTTCACGGTCGAGCAACTCTTCCTTTAAAAAACCACGTAGTCCGTCATCGAATTTCCAGCGCTTGGCTTCACCGGTTTTCTCAGAAACCAACACCACCTCGACACCTTTCAACAACACGGCCTTGCTGCGCAACAGGCGGTCCATTTCGTTCAAGGGCAATACAGCGGAATCAAAGTACTGGGGATCGGGCCACACACGCACGGTAGTGCCCTTTTTGGGATCACTGCTTGTTTGCGGGCGTACTTTCAGGGGTTCGATTACATCGCCACCGCTGAACACCAATGTGCCCACCTGCTTGTCGCGAACCGCACTCACCTCAAGCCGGGTTGACAGGGCATTGGTTACTGACACACCCACACCGTGCAGGCCGCCTGAGAAGCGATAAGCGCCACCATCGGCCTTGTTGAATTTGCCACCTGCATGCAGGCGGGTGAACACCAACTCGATAACCGGCACCTTTTCTTCGGGGTGAAGACCAATCGGAATGCCCCGCCCTTCGTCCTGGACCGAGACACTGCCATCGGTGTGTACGGTTACTGTAATGCGCGCACCAAAACCCCCCAAGGCCTCGTCGGCTGCGTTGTCGATCACCTCTTGAATAATATGCAAGGGGCAATCGGTGCGGGTGTACATGCCGGGGCGCTGCTTGACTGGCTCTAGCCCTTTAAGGACACGGATCGACGATTCTTGGTACTGGCTCATGACAACCTGATAATTCAATGACCGCTTGATGATACCAATAATTTGGATTCATTTCGGGCAGGACTGGAACCATCTGCGGCTGTGCCAGCACTCATGACCAAGATAGGAAATTTGTACCGCGTGGTTAGCACACTTTTCAAGGCTAATAAAGCAGCATGTCACCCCACCCCCTATCCATGGTGACACCTCGTTCGGACTTTTTGCAGCCTTGATACGCTGTGGCGTTATTTAAACAACTCGCCAAGGCCGACCATGATTCCACTTCCGTTTCAAGTAGAGAGGCTCGACATGAAACCGATTGCCCCCAAATTAAAGATCACCGCGATTCAAAGGTGCTCAAGGGCGAATCTGGAAACAACTCGCTCGGAGTTTGAATTGTTGGTTGCCAAGCAGGAAAAGCGGTTGCGCAACTTCATCATCAAACATTTTCGTGATGAAAACGCGGTCGAGGATGTATTCCAGCAAACCTTGATTGAGGCTTACTGCTGCTGGGACAGCTTTCGAGGTGATGCAAAAAGAGCGACCTGGCTGTTTGGCATTGCACTGAACATTATTCGGAACACCGCGCGCCGCTCTCCACAGTACAAATTTCATTTCACCACGGATGAAGACCTGGAGCTGGAACAGGCCGAAGGGTCTGACCCCATGCAGCATTGCATGAAAAACGAGTTCAGCATCAAACTGGAATCGGCGATTGGTAACCTGCCCAACGATCTGCGTGAAACCCTGGTTTTGGTGGTTCAGCATGGCAATTCTTACCAGGAAGCGGCTGACATTCTGGGCATTCCAATTGGCACGGTACGTTCTCGTATTTCAAGGTCACGAGCCCAATTGAAATCAATCTACGACCTGTATATGGACTGATGAACGCAAACTTGGCAACCCGATATGGGGCACTCAACAAAATTCTGGAATCACTGGGAATGACTCTCAGTGACACCGAGCAATGTGCGGGCGAAGGTGGTTATCGAATTGATTTTGAAAAGAACTTCACAGTTGAATTGCAACACCTTGGCGGCGCAGATTGCAGGGTAAGCGCAAGAATTTTCAGCTTGGGGAAGTCGTTACAGGTTCAGGAAAACCAAATTAAACTGGCCTTGGCCCTGTTTAGTGAATTGAAAAATGACATGCCCAATGGTGTATCAACCGCAATTTCAAACCACGACAACTGCTTGCGCTTGTGTGTTGAAATTGTGAGTGAGAACAAAGACATCATCATGTCTCAATTTCAGGGCTTTGTTCACGTGGCTTTTGCCTACAAACAAACCTACTTTCAGCACAAAGGCACAACATAAAGCAATCAGTCTCGGCTTTGTGCAGCCTTGGCCCGGTCGTTTAAAACAGCTTGAAGCCACAACTCGAATTTCTCTTGTGCATCCAACACATTGTTGGCCGACATCAACTTAGAAACAAGCAACTTGGAATATTCGAGCTCGAAAATACAGGTTTGCTCTAGAGACTTTGCAAGCCAGCGCTGCGACAACCAGTCTCGTAGACAGTTACTTTCATAGCTGTTTAAAACCAGGGTGGCCTGAAACTCGGAGGGACAAGACCACGACTGCGACAATTCAGCATGCCCCAAACCCTCAGCGAGTTGCTCGTTAATCAAAAACCAATTTTCGGGAGGGCTTTGCAACATGGAATTCAAGAACGCCTAAACAACACCAGCGGTGTCGCTGTGAATTTGTTGCGCGAGAGTACGGGGCGTAGACAGGCTTGAAAAGCGCTGCAAAGCAAGAGGTTTTATAGGACGAGCTTTGAGCTCAGAAAGAATCGCTTTGAAGGTGGTCCGCGCAGCAGAGCCAGTGGGGTTGGCTGCACTGCTTGCTTGCGAGGACCCAGACTGTATTGGCGGAGTGTTTGAATTGATCATTGGTTATAATTACAGGCACAAGGCCAATAAACGTCGTTTCATGACAATTGAGTGGCCTTGTCATCGGAATGGTTCCCGATTTGCTCAAGCAAATCGAAACGTTTCATGCGGTAGTACAAGGAATGTAAAGGAATACCAAGGCTTTCACTGGCCAGCCGCGCGCACCCGCGGTGTGCATGCAGTGTTTGGATCAAAACAGCTTTTTCGAAAGCCAGCAAACGCTGCTTCAAACCAGCAGGTGCTTCGCTGCCAGGCACCGTGCAAGGTTCGCCCAGCCCCATCACATGCCGTTGTGCAAATGCGTGTAACTCGCGCACATTGCCAGGCCATGGTCGGCTCAACAACTCGTCCGTGTCTTCAAGTGCCAGCTTGGGAACTTCCAGCTTGAACTGCGTGGCCACATCGTTCAGGAAATGCCGGTACAGGGGAATGATGTCTTCGAGCCGCTCTGCCAAGGCAGGAATTCGAACCTGCGACACACTGAGCCTGAAGTGAAGGTCTTCCCGAAATCTGTTCTGTTCCACCAAGGTTTCAAGTTTGGTTTTTGTCGAAGCGATGACCCGAAAAGCCGAGTTGTAGAATACATGCCCCCCCAGCCGAATTGCGCCGCGATATTGCAGGGCATTCAGTAACTTGGCTTGACACGACAGAGGCAGGCTGTCTATTTCATCCAGGTACAAGGTGCCATTGTGCGCAAGCTCCAATTTTCCTGGCCTGTCTTTTTGCGCCCCGGTGAAAGCACCTGCCATCACCCCAAATACTTCGGCTTCAAAAAGCTGCTCTGGCAAGGCAGCGCAATTGACATGCACAAACTCGCCTTTCACGCCAGAGTGCGCGTGCAGCCAACGCGCAGCGGTATCTTTGCCAGCACCCGTAGGCCCAAGCAACACGGTGTCGATGGGTAGCTGTTTTAAGCGCTGCAGTTGGGATACCGCATGGCGCATAGGTTGCGAACGGACAAACTCATCACTGTAGGGCCCCAGGTTGCTATTGGGCAATGGCTTTTTACCAGAACGAAACGGTTTGGTTCGTATCAGCTTTTCAAGTACATGAACTGCAGCCAAAGGATTGGCTGGGTGCACAATTGAGGCAAAAATGGGAATGTCATGGTAAACGTACTCTTGCCAGGGTTTCTCGATAAAACGAATGATCTGTGTTTCAGGCTTTCTACCTTGGGCTTTAAAGTGCTCAATTAAATCCCCAAGCTGCTCCAGGCCCTGATCAACCAGCAACCAGTGCGCCGGCAAACTGCGTTTGCCCAGCAAGTCGATCAGTGACAGTTCGTGAACACTGGCCTGCATCAACAAGGCTGCGGCACGCAACCTGCTTTTGAGTTCAGGGGATTCAATGCAAAGGGTTAACTCGGTCATTTGCAGTCACGGCACAATGAAATGAATAAAGTTCATTGTGAGGGCTGCGTGCCAGCATTGGATCACCCCTTGGGATTAGTCAATGTTGTGATTCTGACTGCCCCATCACCTCCACCCGCAACATGTCCCGTGCGCGTGACAAACGGGAGCGAACTGTACCAATGGGCAAGTCCAGTTCAAGTGCAGCATCCTGATAGGTAAACCCCTCAAGCAACACCAGCTGAACCACTGTTTGCATTTTGCCAGGAAGGTGATCAATTGCGGACTTCAGGGTTTCCATGCGCTCCTGGCGCATCAGGGATTCTTCAGGCTCGCACATGGAATCGGCAGGAATCAGGCTGACTTGCTCATCAAAATCATCGGCTTGAAAGCGAAAACTGGTATCGCGGTAGCGAAAGTTTTTCACCAGATTCAGTGCAATGCCAAACAACCAGGTTTCTGGTTTGGACTCTCCACGAAAACTCGCCCAGTTGCGAAATGCAGCCAGGTGGGTTTGCTGAATAAGGTCATCCACATAATCCTCACGGCGCAGGTGTTTGCGCACAAAGTGGGTTAAACGCGATTGCTGCGACTTCAACAAGGCCTCAAGCGTGCAAAGTTGTGCAGCTGTCAGCGGTGTTGGTGTGTTTTCGTCAATACCTGAAACGGTGATTTCGAACTGCTGAACGTTTGCGGTGTGTTCCATGACCTGCCTCTGTTTGCTTGTGTGTGGTAACAAGCGTTGTGCAGTGTGCATGCCAGGACCATGCAAATTTCAAACGGTTGATTTCATGGCGTATTTATTGATTAACTCCCAACTGGTGTTGGATTTTTTCTAAATTTGCAGGGCTGGGCGAAGCAAAATCTCTAAATCAGCACGGGCTTGCGTACAGGCTGAGTCCAGTTGCGGTGTAAAATGCGCTCATCTCGCGGTAGTACAATGGATAGTACGAGGCCCTCCTAAGGCTTAGATACAGGTTCGATTCCTGTCCGCGAGACCAGGCATAAAAAAAGCCCCTGACTTGTCAGGGGCTTTTTCATTCACACACTGGCTTGCTCAGCTGGCTTGCTCGGTCACAATTTTCCAGCGACCGTCTTCTTTCTTCAAACGCAATGTTTTGCGAACATTGTCCGAGTACTTGTCGGCTTTGTAGGCCTGGTCAAACTCGGCAGTGGCTTCTTCGCCATTGATTTGAACATTCAGGTTGCTGATATCGACCTCAATACTTGACTTGCTTGCGATTCGGGCGCGGCGCTGGCTTTCCCATTGTGCCCGGCTTTGCGCACCAGGCAACTCGAAGTTGGCCGAGTAGAAGCTGAGGTAGCCCTCCACATCGCGTGCACTCCAGGCTGCTGCCCAGTTGCTCACCACTTCGGTTACCTCAACCTGAAGCTGTGCAGGGCTTGGGCCTGCCGGCGCTGCAACAGGTGCTGCGGGTGCCAATGCCGGGGTATCGCCAGCCGCAGCTGGTAACTCCCCGCCCAGCAAATCATCGGCAGCAGGTGCGGCGGGGTCAAGCGCAGCATCTGCGGCTGGATCTGCAGCCGCTGGCTCAGCTGAGGGCGCAGCCTCAGTGGCTGGTGCTGGCTGCTGATCAAGCACCGCTGGACGCAACTGATCAAGGCCCAAGAAGTGGCTGACGGGCTTCAAACTATCAGCATTGTTGATCAACGCCTGACCGCCGTAAGTTACGATCAGCAAACCGACCATCAAGGTGTAAACCGGCAGCAACCAACGCTCGTATCGATAATAGAAGGCCTTCTCTTTGGTTTCCTCCGCAGCTTTATCCATTTCCGCTTCACCCACCACCTGCCTTGCAAGCAACTGGTTCAGTGCCACGGGCGGCGAGAGGTAACCCAATTCGAACGCGGTGATCACGATCATCCAGAAGTGGACCGGGTGAATACCGTTGCTGTATGCAATTGGCGCCACCGTGGCCGACACGAGGATAACCGCACCAAACGGATCCATGACCATGCCGATGAAAATCATCAGGAGCATGAAGATGGTCAAGGCCATCCAGACACTGCCCATTTCGGCAGGCACAACTTCCATGATACCTGAGCGTTCGATCATGCCGCCCACGCTAATGGACAAGGCCATCAACATGATCAGCGCGCCAATGTGACCAATTGTTTCTGTGGTGGCGCTACGCACCGCCATTTCAAGGCCTTCGTTCTTTTTCTTGTCTGCCTGTGTGTCGCCACCCACTTTGGTTGGACCACCACGCAGCTTGTCGAAAATAATCACGAACAACATGATCACGGGCAACATCACTGGTGCGGTAAATTCGTCCAGCTTGGTGTCCAGCAGGTACTCATAGCCGTAAACCACCAACAACATGATCAAGATGTAAGGCGATACTGGCACCAAGGCGCGAAGCGATTGTGGCAAGGCCTCTTTCGCTTTTGCGCGTTCGGTCACACGTCCTTCCGCTTTCAGCAGCGCGATAATCATGAACACAGTGGAGGTCAGGATGAACACGAACAAGCCCCAGCCGTACAACTCGCTGGTAGTGACCTCTTTGTTCAAGGCTGCAATAACCACGATGAGCAAACAAGGGCGAAGCACCACACCCAACGAGCCTGACATGGCTGTGGCGGCCAAAGCAAAATGGCGACGCGCGCCTACCGCAAGCACTTCTTTGTAAACAATCGCGCCTGCTGCAATCACAAATACACCAGAAGCACCAGTGTAGGCTGTGGGCACAGCAGCAGCCAGCAACACAATGTAGGTGAAGACTTCCGGCGGTAGTTTCCACGGACGCAGAATGTCCATGAACAGTGAAACCACGCGGGTTTGCTTGAGCAACATACCTGCCCACAGATACAAAGCCAAATTCAGGAAAATGCTCGACAACTCGGTGATTTGACCAAAGTAAATTGCCAAACCGGCGACATAGTCGTCCATGAAAAAGTTGATACCCGCATTCAAGGCCATGAAGGCATACAGCGGGATACTCAGAATACCCATGCCGTAGCTGCCACCTTCTTCAGCATGCGCCGGAATCTTCAACACATCCTTCAAGCTGATATACGATAAAGCGGCGAAGAGAGCGATCGAAATGATGCTGATGACAGGATTCTCAACTGGTACACCCGAGTCATATTGAAGCTTGAGGTAATAGGCAGTTGAAATTGTCATCAAAAGGTTTGCGCCCAGCATGGCCAGCGAATAAACCTGGAAATCTTTCTTCGTGCGGGGTGGACGCAGGTTGATGTGGTGGAAATGCTTGGTGGTTGAAATGGCGGCAATTGCGACCATGATCAACAAAATCAATGGGCGGTTTTCCGTACCAAATTTGAAGATACCGAAAAAGCCGGTTTCAATTTCGCGGAACACTTCCACTTCAGGCGTAATCGCCTTGCTGACCCGTTCGTACACGGCAAAGCGCTCGCGACATTGGTCACGGGCTGCTTCAAGCGAGGCCCGAATTTCGTTTGGATCAATCGCAACATCACCAAACAACAAATCGAGATCAGATTTGGGCGCACCTTCTGAATCAGCAAGCTGTTTGGCTACCAGTGCATCAATATCAGGGTTGGCTTCACAAGTGGGTGCTGAAGGATCAGCGCGCAACAGGAAGTACTGAACCTGGTTTTCGGGATCGCCAAACATGCGCTCACCTAGCCGCAAGAGCTGGCCATGCACCATTTCGCCGGTACCAATAATCAGGGTAAGTAACAACAGTGAAAAAATCGGGAGGCTGGACAGCCATTCGGATGGCGTGCGACCGAACCATTTTTTGCCGGCGGAACTCTGCATAACGGATCCTTATCAGCGTCAATCGAATGATTGACTGATCTAATTAGCTATTTAAGATAATAAAAAAGGGGCAACGGCAAGCCCCTTTACTGCAAAGGCAAACTGGCGGGAATAAGCCCCGCCAAATTCTGTTACAGCTCAGTTTTTGTAGAACACTCAGAGTCGGCACGGTTCACACCACAACGAATCTGCTTCATGATATTCAAAGCCTTGGGGTCGTAAGATCCGCTCTTGGCGAGACTGATACGGGATTCGCGCAACAAGATGGTGTATTTCACAGAGTCAGCGGCAGGAATATCCATCCATGCACCATTGGGAATGCCCTTTTCAGCATTGGTGATAATTTGCATGCCGGCCGGGAATTTCTTGGACCAATAGTCACGGGATTTTTGTGCAAAGCCTTCGGGGAACTTGCTCTTGTTAACAATAAGCTGGTAAGTAAGAACGGCAACCGGGAAACGAACAATAGCCCCGGCGTTACCCAGGCCCTTGTAGAGTTCCAAAGGTTTGTAGGCAGCAGCAGGCGCAGCAATAATGTCAACAGAGCCGTTATTGAACTTGGCACCAAAGTTGGAAATGTCAGCCGACACCGGTGAGGCGCCCACTTTTGAAATCATTTCCTTTTGGGCTGAGTCGTAATCAAACGAGGCAATTTTCTTGCCAGCCAGTTTTTCAACTGAGTTGATGTCGCGGCTTTTCACATACAGGTAAGCAGCGCCAAACGGAAAAATACCCGCCACTTGGTAGTTACCTTGTGTCATCAGGGCATCTGCTTTCTCGCCTGCGAACAACTGAATGGTGCGCTTGACCACTTCATAGCTCAAAGGCATGTCGACTTTGCCGTCTTTCACCACGGAAGCAGCACCCAGAGCATCGATAGAACCGGCGACTGAATTATAGGCACGGGTACGGAAAGAGGTGGCCACCAACATGTCACACTGGCCGGTCTTGAAGTTTTCCGAGGCGATTTTTTCATCGGTGAACGCCTCAAGCTCCAGGTCAGCACCAAAACCCTTGGCGGCGAGAACGTAGTCCTTGCTTAGGTTGAACACATCGCCGCCCGCGCCAAGAATGTCGAACACGCACACTTTTTGTTTGGCCAAAGCCGGTGATGCGGACGCCATCAAAGCCAAGCCAAAGCCTGCTGTGATTGCTTTCATTTTAAATGTCATTGTCTGGTCTCCCAAAATTGTGTTTCTGCGCCTTGGACCAACTTGCTAGAGAATAGCCAAAGCTTGCTGTGAGCAAAAACTTATTTCAACAAATCGTCTACGTTCATGCCTTCAGGCATCGCAGCTTCTTCATCCCAATATTTTCCCATGCTGCCCACTGGGGTGCGAGTACCAACATTTTCTGTCCAGTAACGGTCGGAAAGGTTGGTCATCACAGCAACGGAAATCCCTTCAACCAATGCGTATTGTTCGCTTGGTTTGAAATCTTTGACATCGGCAAAACGCTTGGTCGAGTCGCGGAAACGGGTGGTGTCGCCCACCGCCAGCGAGGACAAACCGTACATGACGTGAGAAAGGCGAACACCCTGACGCTCGCCAATCAGCATGGACAGGCGGAAAGTACCCCATACGTCTTTTCCTTCAGACGCACCCGGCAAAATACTCCACACAACAGCGCGTGCTGCGTTGGGAGCACCCCACCACTTGGCGTTTGAAATGCAAGTGAGCGCACGTTCGGATTTTGGTGCAATGTCTGTGGGTACACCGACCATTTGCTGGGAAGCAATGTCGTTTACCACGGCTTGCAAGCCAGCCACAGTGCCTAGCAGGTAGGCCAGTTCATCGAAATCACGCTCAAACTCGGGGCAACCCTCACCGTATTCGAAATTGTATTTGTCCTGAAGCTTGTTGCGCATGGCCTCAAAAGCGCGCAGCTGGCGACGAGCTGTAATTTCGAGCAAACGTTTCTGGGCGATTCGTGCGTCTTGAGCTTCTTCGATGTTGTTCTGTTTAGAAGCACGCAAATAGCGCAGTTCGGCCTCGACGGCACGCTGTTCGGAACAGGCGGCAGAGGAAACCAGCAGCAGGGACTCAAGCAGTTGGGGGTCACCACCAAACGCGCGGGTACCACCGGAGATTAACGGAAAGTTACCTGTGGCAAAACGACAGGCCATGTCGACATCGTCGATTTCAAGCTGAGGAGGAATAATTCGGCGTTCAATCAGGTTAATCGCAAGGTTTGTGGCACCCCGCTCAATGCTTGCGCAACCTGCCGCAAATGCAACCACTCCCGAAATGGCCAATACACGCCATACGCCAGCTTTGATCATTGATGTCTCCGTTGATTTTTCTTTTATACCTTGTCTAGTCAATATTTAGATTTGACCTTTGAGTAACAAGATTTGCGCACGTTATTAAACCATGAAATATTCACCCATCCAAGGGAAAGTAAACAGTTGTTAATAGAAGCGTCATTCTATTTAACCCGGCAAATTCAAAGAAAGATGCCAAAACACCCCGCAATTGAAGGCAATAAATTGTTAAAAAGCGCGGAGAATAAAGTATCTCCATGTTGCGATCTCGAAATTCATGATGCAGATTGACCTACCGGCAGACAACCCCGACACCGCTGCAAAGGACAATGCAGGCAAACCTGAGCAGATGAAGCAGGCCGTGAAGGACATGACGCCGCTAAAGGGCAAAACCGCGCTGGTGGTGGATTCAGCGCTGGCCACTCGCCGTGCGCTTCAGGATCAACTTTCACAATTGGGTGCCAAGTCAGTTATTTTCGCCAGCTCGGTTTCTGAAGTTGAACAACTCTTGAGTTCTCGAGAATTCGCGCTGATTGTTTGCGAATATCAACTTGAGGGTGACCGCAACGGCCAACAATTGCTGGAAGACTTGCGGGTGAACAAAAAACTGGCCTGGTCCACCGCATTCATGATGGTGACTGGTGAGCGAAGTTACGGCAATGTTGTTGCAGTGGCCGAGTTTGAGCCTGACGATTACCTGATCAAACCTTTCACGGCATCGACGCTGTCGGACCGTGTGGTTCGAATATTCAACCGGAAGATCCGCCTGGCTGAAGCCTACCGTTCAATGTTCGAGGAACGCTTTCAGGAAGTACCGGGCATTTGCGAAGATCTGGAATCCCGGTTTCCCCAGTACATGAATGAACTTGAGCGTATGCGTGTTGAGTCGTTCTATAGGTCTGCACAGTATGAAAAAACCGAGCTGGAATTGCTCGCCAAGCTTGAGAAAGCCCCCAAGCCCTGGATGCAGTTGTTGCTGGCCAGGGTAAACCTTGAGAAAAAACAGTTTGAAGAGGCCAATGAACTGCTCAGTGAAGTGGTGAAAACAAACCCGGAATACCTGGCCGCAAGTGACCTGTTTGCCGATGTACTTTGGGAACAAAACCGCCCTGCCGATGCATTGGACATTCTTGAGAAAATGGGTGCGAAATCACTGTCATCGACAACACGCTTGCGCAAGCTGGCTGACCTGGCCGTTCGGATTGGCGACAATACACGATCAAAGAACTACCTGACGAAAGTAATCGACCGATCTCGAAACACCTCACTTTCGCAAATTCACGACTACCTTCAACTGTCGAAAATTTATGTCAAAGAAGGTCGACATGAAGAGGCTGAGAAATTGACTGCAAAAATGCGCAGCACCGTGAACTCCGCCGAGCTTGAGCTGGCACGCGCCATGATGGCCATACAAAAAGATATCGCCGATGGACGAGGGGTAAAGGCCACTGACAAACTGGCAGCGTTTTTCGAGAGTAATTCAGATGTACTGCCCACGCTTGAACCCGAGACATTGACCAGCCTTCTGGAGCTTTGTTTTGCTGTAAACATGGACACCAGAGGATATGAGTTGGCCAGCCAAATTACCAAGCACAAACCCTCCAAGGCCATGCTGGACAGAATTCGTGCAGCGATTTCGGATTTCAAAAGCAAGCAAGGCACCGCCAGCGACTGAAAAAACGGCCAACTACAAGGCCCAGGCCGACTTGATCAATTCATCCAGATAAGCGCCATAAAACTCTGGCAAACCGGCGCCCAACAAGGGCTTTCCAGCCTCAGTACCTTTGGCACTGAACACCATGACTGTGGGTGAAAACTTCACATTTAACGGGCCAGCCAGAGATTTGCCGGTATACCTGTTGCCGTCAAACCAGGTGAAACTGCGTTTGTTGTCGGAGAAATCAATTTCGTAAACTGCCACCCTACCCTTGTAACCAGAATCGGAGTGAATGTGGCGAAGCGATTGTTGTCTGACTTTTTCGCAATAAGCACAATTGGGCAAAGAAAACAAGATAACCACGGCGGGTGCTTGCCCGTGCTGAAGATTCGATGGAAAAGAAAGTGCCTCTCCACCCGCGCTGAACGCGGGTGAAAACCAGGCAAACAACACAAACAGCCAAATTGCTTTCATGCAATTTAGACCACAAACCCTGGGTTGTCGTTCATTCCGATCAGTTTGGGTGTGTAAGGCACTTTGGTGGCCACTGTTTTCTGGTCTTTCAGGTACGTTTCTACTACGTCCCAAATTGGCGGTTCGCCGTTGTTGCGGGCTTCCTCAGCCACAGGGGCCCAACCGGCCACTTTGTAGGTTTTTGAAGCTTCAATGGGTTTGCCGTTCAAACGCATGTCTGAAATTCGATCGCCTGCATTGCCGTTCGGATTACACGTGTAGGTCAAGCCCCCCACTCGCACCATGTCACCCCCTTGCTGGTAGTAAGGGTCGGGGTTGAACAGGTTGTCACACACATCTTCAAGCACGGTTTTGATGAACTCGCCTTTCATGTCCGAAAGGGTGGTGTTGGGATAAGTAATTGCGGTCTGGTCCATCAGGTGCTCACGCGTGATGGTTTGACCCGGCAGCAAGGAAGTGCCCCAGCGGAAACCGGGCGAGAATGCAATTTGAGCACCCTTCACCTCCATCAAAGCGTCGACAATCAATTGGTCCCAACTGCCGTTGAAGTTGCCACGGCGGTACAACAACCCCTCGCTCACCGCCAAAGGTTCGCTGAGCTTTTCGAGGTAAGGTCTACGCACATTGCGCACAAAGGCATCCATGTCGGGATCGGCTGGCAACATATTCGAAAACACGGGCAATAAACGGTATTTGAAATCCCGCAACTTGCCACCTTGAATATCCATGTCGAGCACACCCAAAAACTTGCTGTTGCTGCCCGCGTTGGTCACGTAGGTGGTACCCGACGAATTTTTTACCGGAATTGCATTGGGCACACCATCATGAGTATGGCCGCCCAGAATGAAATCAATACCGGTCACTCTGCTCGCCATTTTCAGGTCAACGTCCATGCCGTTGTGCGAGAGCAGAACCACCGCCTGTGCGCCTTTTGCACGTACTTCGTTAACCACCTCCTGCATGCTTTCTTCCTGGATGCCATAAGACCAATCTTTCACAAAGTAACGCGGATTGGCAATTGGGCTATAAGGAAACGCCTGGCCAATGATTGCAACATTGCAACCGTTAATTGTTTTCATCACATGGCTGGGAAACACGGGATCGCCAAAATCGGCGGTTTTGATGTTCTGCGCAATAATGTCGATTTTGCCTTTGAAATCCTTTTCAGCCACTTCAAGTATTCGATCTGAACCGTAGGTGCATTCCCAGTGCAAAGTCATCACATCCACGCCCAACATTTTTGCAGCGTCGACCATGTCTTGCGCATTGGTCCACAAGCTGGTGGCCGAGCCTTGCCAGGTGTCGCCGCCATCGAGCAGCAATGCACCTGGCCTGCTGGCCTTCATCATTTTGACCAAGGTAGACAAGTGTGCGAACCCGCCTACTTTGCCGTAATGCCTGGCCGCTTCCTCAAAATTCAAATAGGTGAATGCATGTGCCTGTGCTGAACCGGGTTGGATGTTAAAGGCTTTCAGCAAAGACTCGCCCACCAAATGCGGTGCTTTTCCAAATGCGGCAGCCACACCCAAATTCACATTGGGCTCTCGAAAATAAATTGGCACCAACTGAGCATGGCAATCGGTCATGTGAAGCAAGCTGGCATTGCCAAAAGGTTTCAGGTCGTACAGTTTTTCACCATGACCACCAGCCAGCACATGGGGTGAGTTGATCGTCATGCCAGCAGCGGAGGCAGCCGCCAACATGCCCATGAATTCGCGTCGATTCATCTGCATTGGATAGTTCGCTTTTCAGAAAGTAAACACCTGCGCCTGTTCAGGCACAGGTGATCAGAACGTTTGTGTTACTTGTTGACCGGCGAGTCTGATGCCATCAACAGGGCCATCACATCTTTCAATTGGGCTTCAGTCAAAATGCCCTCGGCCCCAAAACGTGGCATGTTAGAACATGCATTGTAGGCATGCGAGTTCCAGATTTTCGCCCAGGTGTACTTCATGATTTCTTCAGAATTGCCACGCAGTTTGCCGTACTGGTACAAGGAGGGGCCAATGTTGCCGTACGACAATTCTTGCGGTGCCAATTGGTGACAGGCGTAACAGTTGCCGCCGGCAGCAGTGTCTTCCTTGTCCGAAAACTGGAAACCCACACCGGTTTGAGCAATTTTTTCTCCCGCCTTCCAGTCGCCCAGGTACTTGCCATCGGCTGGATACTTCACCGCAGCCAAAGCTGCATTTTGCAACTCGGTGCGTTTGACATCGGGCAAACCGCCAGGTGCTGTCTCAGCCAATGAACAAGCCTTCTGCAGCTCGGTTTGGTTCACGCGTTCAAGTTTGGCGATGCCCTTCTCCTTGAACGAGGACAACATGAGCTGGTGGATCTCTTCATTGCTCGGCTCTGCCACCACAGATTGGCTGTCTGTGTTTGCGCAGGCAGCCAACATAGCGGCCAGCAACAGGCCAGTTGAGTATTTAATTGTTCGAAGCATGTTTGTTCTCCCTGGTGTTAGCGCTTAAGCGAAGTGGCCTGCATGGTACCGCCCTCGGCTTTCACGCCAAGGAAAGTAATCAGGTCGATCGACGCTTGCGAGCCATACTTCAACTCGGGGAAACGTTGCTGACGGAAACAATCGTACATGCGCCATTGCATGGAACGAACCGCCCCCTGCGACACCCGGTAGGCCGGCCAGGCTGCGAATGCGGCTTGTGCAGGTTCGGGCTTGGTCAAGTTGGGTAAGCCTTGCAGGCGAATGCGCTGATCATCGCTTGCGTGGCAACTTGCACATGAAAAATCGTAGGGGCCGGCACGGTAGAAGAAAATTTTCTCACCACGGGCGCGCGATGCCTTCTCCTCAGGATGGCCTTGAGGAACCTTGATGGCAGCACCACGAGACTGTGCGTAGACATACGCCACCAGTGATTCCATTTCGGTTGGTTTTTCACCTGCGCCTGAGTATGGCTTCTTGGTAACCTCGGCAATGTCTCGACCTTGCAATGTCACCATGCAATGCACCAAGCGAGTTTCAACATCCATCACTTTGCCCGCATCACCGAAAAAACGTGGCATTGTGGCGGCAACACCCTCTAACTTGCCAGGCCCGGCACCCATATCACATTGCTCAAGTGATGAATTTTTAGGGCCTTGCGGCTTGCTCCAAAGGTCTTCGCCGCGCAGTTCAACCAACTCGGCCGGATTGCCATCGGCCAGCATGTCGCGGTATTCCTGAATACCTTGCTCGGTGGTTTTTTGAGCGTACGCACTCATCGTGAAGGACGCCATTGCTCCTGCGCCCACGAAAGCCACAGCAGCTAGCTTGGCCGCTGTTTTTGCTGTTTGCCTCATCTCACACCCCTTCTTATGGTTATGAATTAATTAGAGATTACGCCACTTTGGTTTTGTCAGTTCGGGAGTCGCCCTTGTTGTCAGTCCATGTGATTTCGACTGTGTCACCCACTTTGCCGCCTTTGAAAGAAAAGGACAGGAAGGGATTCTTGGACACCGCTGGGCCCCAATTGGCCATCAAAACCACTTTGTCGTTGCACTTGGCCGTGACATTTTGAATAAACCATGCGGGCACCAGGCTGCCATCGGAGGCCTTGCGCTGGCCGGTTTCCATTTCATGCGCCATCAACACTTTCACTTCCACTTCGTCGCCACTGGCTTTGGCGCGAATTTTCATTGGATCACCCATATTTTTCTCCCGAATTTTTTAATTAACCGCCACAACCACCGAGGGTCACCTTGACCTCTTTCTTGGCAAAGTAATACTTGCCATCGGCCTTCACGAGCGCATACACATCGCTTGACTTACCCATTTTTACGCGTGTATTCACCTTGGCATCCGTGCCTGCAGGGATCATGAATTGAGCAGACAACATGGAGGGATTGTTGGCCACCAGTAAAGCCACTTCTGTGGTGTTTTTCAGCCGGCTGTCCGCACCCACAGGCACCACCGCACCGTTTTCAGCGATATCGGGTGCAATCACTGTGATGTCTTTACTCTCAGTGGGCATGCCCGCACCCAAAGCTTTCATCAGCTCGTCCAACGACTTGGCACCGAATGCTTTGTCTGGATAACCGGCAGCTGCAAATACCTCGTTTGGTTTGATCAATCCGGCAGCAACTGCCAAGCCCAGCACTGTCAGGCCTGAAGAGGCCTTCAGCACGGTGCGTCTGTTTTGGTTCATTGACTAATTCCTCCTAAAAATTTTGTGAATCACTTCTCTTGGACCCGCCCATTCACTTCATTGTTCAATGCGGATTTGTTGTAGGCCGGCGACAAAGTCGGCACACCCCGAACAGGCCCCACCAAACGGTTCTGGTCCTGTAGATTGCCATGTGCGTTACGTGCGTAATCGGGCAAAAAGGAAATGACTCTCGCGTCAGGTTTGCAGTTTGACATGCAACGCAGCTCTTTCACATCGGGTTTACCCGAGGGTAACCACATGCCATGCTTGGTTTGCATGCCATTGCGGTTGGGCAGTTTGGCTTGGGTTTGCGCCATATTTTGGTCGCTTAGAACAAAATCGTCGCCCACCACACCACCCATGTTCAAAATATAGGCTGTCACCGCGTATACCTCTTCAGTGCTCAGGCTTTTCGGTGCCGTCCAAGGCATGGCGCGATTGATGTAGTCCCACAAGGTGGACAAAGTAGGAACTTTCATCAAGGTGGTTCGCTGTGGGGCCGAACCGTCTTTCAACGATTGCACACGACCCTTTTTAATATCTTCCGCTGTGGTACCACCCACGATTGGTGTGAAGATTTCATTGCTTTCGCCAAACACGCCGTGGCAAGAGGCGCATTGCGCATCCCACACTTCCATGCCCTTGGCCACACTGCCGCTGCCTTTGGGCAAACCGACAAAATCAGGGCGCACATCAATGTCCCAAGCTTTGACCTCATCTGAAGTGGCCACGCGCCCCAAACCGTCAAAGGCAACTGCTGCGCCGGTATACCAAAGCAGCGAACACAGCGACACCGCCACGACAGCATGGCTGAGCAAGCCGACGAATTTGATCCTGTTTTTCATCTGGCTCATGCTCACCCCACGTGCACGTTGTGCACTTCACCAGCGGCATCCACACGCCAGCTTTGAATTGCATTGTTGTGGTAAATACTTTTGTCATCGCGCTTTTCACGAAGTGTTCGGTAGCTGGGCTGCACGTAACCGGTACTGTCCACGGCCCTGCTTTGCAATAAGGCCTCACCTTTACCTTCCCAAACCCAAGGCAGGTTGAAACGGGTCAACGATTTGTCATGAACTGGGCCTTGCAATTTGGCGGTTTTCCAGCTTTTTCCGCCGTCGGTTGAAACATCAACCGCTGTAATTTTCCCTCTGCCACTCCAGGCCAGCCCCGTGATGTTGTAAAAGCCAGGGCTGAGTAACTGTTGACCACCGGATGGCGTGGTGATCACCGATTTGCATTCCTGAATCGATGTGTACTGCCGATGAGTGCCATCGGGCATCAAGTCCACATAGTGAATGGCTTCGTCTTTGGTCCCGTAGGGTTTACCTCCCACTTCAATACGGCGCAGGTACTTTACCCAGCTTACGCCTTGCACACCAGGTACCACCAAACGCAGCGGGTAGCCATTTTCAGGGCGCAACATTTCACCGTTTTGACCATAGGCCAGCAACACTTCACCACTTTCGACCAACTCCATTGGAATGGTGCGCGTCATGGATGAGCCATCGGCGCCTTCAGCCAAAATGAAGCGCCCCTTCTTCAAGTCAACACCACAATATTCCAGCACCTTGATCAATGGCACGCCGGTAAACTCCGAACAACTCAACATGCCGTGCGTGTACTGAACTGTGGGCACGGCGACATTGGCCCATTCCATGCCGGAATTGGCGCCACACTCGATGAAATGCACGCGGGAAACAGATTCCATGCGCATGAGTTCATCCAGGGTGAAGACCATTTGCTTTTTCACCAAACCGTTGATCATCAAGCGATGCTGGGTGGGGTCGATGTCCCACCAACCCTGATGGTGACGCTCAAAATGAAGCCCTGATGGCGTAATGATTCCGAACAAGCCCTGCAAAGGGCAAAATGAAACAGAGGAGCCACCCACACGGGTCAGGCCCGGGGATTCACGGCGTTGCAGGTTCTTCTCGTATTGCGAGGGCATGCCGTAAGGCATGGTAGCCACAGGTTGCCCCAGCCCTTTGCTGTGTTCAGGCAAATTCAGAATCACAGGGTCGCCCTGCGCGGCATGGGCCCAACGGGGCGTGCTCGCCACAGCGCTTGCTGCGCTGGTAGCCACAGCGGCAGCAAATGCTTTTTTAAAAAAACCACGGCGGTCAGTGTCGCTGGCACGGTTAATGAAGGCGATATCACTGCGACTGACAAAATTTTCCGGGGCCCGTCGAATTAAGCCCAAAGGAGTGTCTGAGGGAATGTCAAACGACACAAATGTCTCCTGGATATGATTATTCTTGTTGCGCTGCGTCAGTATATGCGCATATGCTCATATCTAGAATTTACGCCCTAAATTCCACTTGTGCAAGCAGTTTGACGCTAAGGTTTCTTCTTAGTCTTCTGCCCGGCCTTTTGCTCAGTTTTCCGCTTTCTAAGGCTGTCGTGGTCGATTTTGTAGTCGGGTTTGGAGATGCCCTGGCTGGTGGGGTCTGTGGGCAAGACGTTGTGTACGGCCTGTGCGCCCACCTTGGCCACGAGGCGCACCGTGTCGTAAGCTGAGTGGGTAATTTTCTTCTCCACCATGTGCACAGCCGATGAAATCGGCGCGATTGGACGAATCTTCTTCAGCACGGAGAACGGAATGTCTGCAATTCGGCGATGCACACCCTCGACCTGACGCGTTCCTTCGTCGAGCGTGGCGGATACCAAGTCAACGATGCCTCGCAAATGCGGTTCAAGTGACTTTTTTCGGGACATACAAACCTCTTTGGGCCTTGATTGTTGTTGATCGAATTCTAGAAGAGATTCGAATTCAGCGGTAGGCAAACCATTCCACTGTAAAATACCCAAATTCAGAGACAGATTCAAACATTGTGGCAATTATTATTTACGACCTGGAGTGTGAATACTCCCACCGCTTCGAAGGCTGGTTTCGATCCAATGAGGATTTCGATGACCAACGCGAACAAAAACTGCTGACTTGCCCTGAGTGTGGCACATCTGCCATTCGCAAAGTGCCTTCCAAAATCAACATTGGCAACAAAGCACCTGTTGAGCCCAAGCTTGGTGAAACGAGAAGCGCCGATGTACCAGCCGCACCAGCAGCGCAAAAGCCCAACTCAGTAGATGTGGCCACTGCCTTTGTCATGGCCCGCCAGGCCATTCAGGCCTTGATTAATCACTCCGAAGATGTGGGTGACCGCTTCGCTGAAGAGGCCCGCAAAATTCATTATGAAGAAGCCCCCATTCGCGCCATTCGTGGACAGGCCAGCCCCGAGGAATTTGAAGAGTTGCGTGATGAGGGCATTGAAGTAATCGCCCTGCCTGTGCTGCCCAGTGAAGAAGAGTTGAACTGACCCCAGCGGCCATCAGTGCCGCTTATTTCACGCGGCGCTTTTCGAGTTTGCGGGCCAGCGTGCGGCGATGCATGCCCAGCCTGCGTGCCGTTTCCGAAATATTGAAATCGGTTTCCACCAATACCTCGTGGATTCGCTCCCATTCCAGGTTTTTGATCGAAGTGGTCCGGTTGGTGAGTTCAACGGGTTCGCTACCCGCCACATGACCAAAAGCAGCTTCAATGTCGTCGGTGTTCGAGGGTTTGGCCAAGTACTGACAAGCCCCCAGTTTAATTGCCTCAACTGCGGTGTTAATACTCGCAAAACCGGTAAGCACCACAATCAACATGGCTGGGTTGTGCGCATGCAGAGCCTGAACGCAATTCAGGCCTGAAGAATTGCCGCTGAGCTTTAAATCGACCACTGCGTGGGTTGGCGTTTGCTTCAAAAGTATCGCTTGCATTTCTTCCTGGCTGCTGGCGTGAAGCACTTTGTATTCACGCCGCTCAAAGGAACGCTTTAACACGCGGGCAAATGCCTCGTCGTCTTCAACCAGCAACAAAAGCCTTTCCATACTGCTACCTTGGCTCATGGCGATTTGTTCTCCTGCAAAATCAGGGCATTTAACGGCAAGGCAATCACCACTTCTGCACCGCCCTCTTTGCGATTGTTCACTGTCAGTGTGCCGCCCAATGTGCGCGCCACATTCATGACCAGAAACAAACCAAGACCACCACCCGGGCGACCCTTGCTTGAATTGTAGGGTGTACCCACCTGTTCAAGAATGTCGGCCCTGAAACCGGGACCTTGATCAGCAACGGTTAAAAACAATTGTTCCTGGTTTTTGGACACTTCAAATCGCAACCAGTTCGGCGACACTTCCAGTGCGTTGTCCAGCACATTGAACACCATTTGCTTCACAGTTGAATCAAACGCAACGGTGAATTCTTCGTCAATGCTGTTGGTGTATTCAAAGTACTGGGCTGGGCGGCTGCTTTCCCATTCCTCCACCAAACTTTCAAAGAATTCATTCAAGCTGGTTTTAGAGGAAGACTCTCCACGCGTTTCGCCGGCTGACAACAAAATACCACTGACAATGCTTTTACAGCGAAGCAGTTGCCCTTCAATTTCCTCGATTTCTTCCAGCATGGCCTGGTCTTTCGAAAATTGGGGCATTCGTTTCCAGTCGCCCAACACGACAGACATGGTGGCCAAGGGCGTACCCAGTTCATGCGCGGCGCCACTGGCCAACAGACCCATTCGCACAATGTGCTCTTCCTCTGCAGCGCGTTGCCGCAGGCTGGCCAAAGCGGCGTCACCAGCGCGCAAGTTACGCCCAATTCTGGTAATGAAAATAACCAGCAAGGCTGCATTCAGTACAAAACAAATCACCAGGCCTGTGGCATACAAATCGGCAAGTTTGTAAGTGCTGTTCAGCGGCCACACCAGTGGCTTGTTAACGATCGACAAAAAAGCCAGACACAGCGTGGTAATGGCCACCACCAGCCAAGTCGATTCTGCGCGCAACAACACCGCACTTAAAATAACCTGCAACAAAAACAGAAATACAAAGGGATTATTAATACCGCCGGTGAAATAAAGCTGTGCGGTCAGGCTGGCGATATCCACCAGCATGGCTAGAAACAATTCGCGATTGCTGACCACGCGTTCTTCGTGCCAGCGAAGGTGGCTGCCAATATTGAACGCGATCAGGCACACCATCACCGCCAGCATATTGAACATTGGCAACTGTATGCCGAATCCCCAGGTAGCAACGAGTATTGTGGCGATTTGGCCACCCACCGCCAGCCAGCGCAGGTGAATTAAATGCAACATGTTTTTGTGGCCGGTTTCATTCAACACGTTTGTTTCATCAAACGCACTGGCACCTTGCCGAATGGAAACAATGTCGGAATTTATGGCCATTGAAATGCGAATCCTGCTGGGAAACCTGAAAAAGCGGGAACTGACTTTGGCGATTTATTTGCGATTCAGCCAAACAGTGATACCCGCCACCATCAAGGCCAAAGCATACCAAGTGAACGCGTACACCAAGTGGCTGTTGTGAAACTTGATGACGGTTAATCCATCCACTGGATAAGTTTTGGGGGTAAATCCCGTAATTTCTTCTCCAAGGTTGCGTGGCGTGCCCGCATCAATAAAGTATGGGGCAACAGACTTCAAATTGTGATGCTTTGAAAGCGCTTCAATGTCACGTGAGTACCAGCGCTTGCCCGCCGGGTCGTTCTCTCGCAAAAATGCGCCACCCGTTTCGCTGAGTCTTAGCAAGCCACGCACCTCAAACTGGCCATCGGTGTTTTCAACAGTCATCGGGTCGGCTTCATTCACCGGAATGTACCCCCGGTTAATCCATACAATCTCGCCGTTGGCCTGGCGCAGGGGCGTGAGCAACCAATGCCCGGCCCCCAATACCGTGGTGGCTTGCACACGCGTGGTGTACTGAGGCAGCAAGGCACCTTGCAGTTTCACGTTCAGATATTCATGAGTATCACGACTGACAGCTGGCCATTCGGCTGCCATCGGTGCATCAACAGGTGGAGCATGCACCCGGTTTTCAACCCGCTCAATGAGGTCGATCTTGTAGCCAAGCCTGAAAACCTGCCAAGTACCGAGCGAAAGGAATACGGTGAAAAAAAAGGCCGCCAGGGCAAAGCCCAGCAGCCTTTTCATTGAACTGGATGCATGCACTGAATGGGGCTTTGACACATCATTCATCCTGCACCACACTCCTTCACTTCAACTGTTGAATCGACTCAATGGCCTCATGATTCATGCCCGGCATCATGTTGGTGTTCAAGTGGTACATCACCCAAATTGAACCCACCAGCGTGATCACCACAATAATCAGGGTGAACATCAAGGCCAGCATGGTCCAGCCACCTTCCGATTTACTGTTCATGTGCAGGAAGTAAACCATGTGCACCACCATTTGAACAGCACCCAGCGCCAGAATCACCAAAGCCGTGGTGGTTGAACTTTCAAATACCCCGCCCATGACCAAGGCGAACGGAATCACTGTCAAAATGACAGCAAGCACGAAGCCGATGGTGTAATCGCGCATGCTGACATGCACTTCATCTTCATCATCGTGGTGATCGTGATGGTCGTTGACGTCGTGTGGATGTGCGCTCATGGCAATACTCCCATCAAATAAACGAAGGTAAATACACCGATCCAGATCACGTCGAGGAAGTGCCAGAACATGGAAAGGCACATGACGCGGCGGCGGTTTTCAACAATAAGACCGTGCTTGTTCAATTGGAACAACAACACCACCAACCAGATGATGCCGAAGAACACATGCAAACCGTGCGTACCCACCAGTGCAAAAAATGAGGTCAAAAAGCCACTGCTTTGTGGTGTGGCACCAATGTGTATAAAGTGCCAAAATTCATAAAGTTCAACGGCCAGAAAAGCCAGGCCCAAGACGCCGGTAATGGCAAGCCACTGAATGGTTTTCTTCAGATTGCGGTTTTGCATGCCCACCATAGCCACGCCATAGGTGATTGAACTGAGCAACAGGAATGCTGTGTTCAGGGCCACCAAGTTCAGGTCGAAAATTTCTGCGCCCGTCGGGCCACCGGCATAGTTGCGACCAATTACTGCATAGGTCGCAAACAGACAAGCGAAGATCAAACAGTCGCTCATCAGGTAAATCCAGAAACCCAGCGAGGAACCGTTTTTCGGGTGGTGGTCTTTCACGTAATAACGTGAACTTGGATCAGCCGATGCAGTCCCGGCTGCATTCATCGCTGAATTCATCACTAAATCAGACATGGGCTTGCTCCAGTTTCGTACGCGCGTCTTCGGTGCGGGCCACTTCATCGGCCTTGATGTAGAAGTCGCGTTTGTAATTGAATGTGTGGGCGATCACTGCCACCAGGAGTGCCACGGTACCGCCCGCAGCCAGCCACCAAATGTGCCACACCAAGGCAAAACCGATCACAGCGCTGATTGCCGAAATAATGAAGCCTGCAGCGGTGTTCTTGGGCATGTGAATATCGACAAAGCCACTGGTTGGTCGCTTGTAACCGTTTTTCTTCATGTCAGCCCACGCATCGGTGTCGTACACCACGGGAGTGAATGCAAAGTTGTACTCTGCAGGTGGGCTTGAAGTGGCCCACTCCAGCGTACGACCACCCCAGGGGTCACCGGTGGTGTCGCGCAACTTGGCGCGATCACGGTATGTGGCATAGAACTGCATGATCATGGCGGCAATACCCACTGCAATCATGGCTGCACCCAGGGCTGCAATCTGGAACCAGATCTGCAGGGATGGATCGTCAAACTGGCTCATGCGACGTGTAACACCCATGAGGCCCAACACGTACAGCGGCATGAAGGCAAAGTAGAAACCGATCACCCAGAACCAGAAAGACACCTTGCCCCAAAATTCATTGAGCTTCACACCCAGCGCTTTGGGTGCCCAGAAGTTGATGGCTGCAAACAGGCCAAACAACACGCCACCAATAATCACGTTGTGGAAGTGAGCAATCAGGAACAGGCTGTTGTGCAGCACAAAATCAGCAGGTGGTACGGCCAGCAATACTCCTGTCATGCCACCGATCACGAAGGTAATCATGAAGGCAATGGTCCACATCATGGGCAACTCGAAACTGATTTTGCCTTTGTACATAGTGAACAGCCAGTTGAATATTTTCGCACCCGTCGGGATGGAAATAATCATGGTCGTGATGCCGAAGAAGGCGTTCACGCTCGCCCCGCTGCCCATGGTGAAGAAGTGGTGCAACCAAACCAAGTAAGAAAGAATGGTAATTACAACTGTGGCGTAAACCATGGAACTGTAACCAAACAGGCGCTTGCGGCTGAACGTGGACACCACTTCAGAGAACACACCAAACAGCGGCAGAATCAGGATGTAAACCTCGGGGTGACCCCAAATCCAAATCAGGTTCACGTACATCATGGAGTTGCCGCCCAGGTCGTTCGTGAAGAAGTTGGTGCCCAAATAACGGTCCATGGTCAACATGCCCAATACGGCAGTCAATACTGGGAAGGCAGCAACAATCAACACGTTGGCGCACAGCGATGTCCAGGTGAAAATCGGCATTTTCATCAGGCTCATGCCGGGGGCACGCATTTTCACAATAGTCACAATCAGGTTCACACCCGACAGCAGGGTACCGACCCCCGCGATTTGTAAGGCCCAGATGTAATAGTCGACCCCCACATACGGACTCTGGAAAATTCCAGACAAAGGTGGGTAGGCCAACCAGCCGGTCATGGCAAACTCGCCCACGAACAGGGATGCCATGATCAAAGCCGCACCCATGGCGGTCATCCAGAAGCTGAAGTTGTTCAGGAACGGGAACGCCACATCGCGTGCACCAATTTGCAACGGGATCAGGTAGTTCATCAGACCCGTGATCAAAGGCATGGCCACAAAGAAGATCATGATCACGCCGTGGGCCGTGAAAATTTGATCATAGTGGTGTGGCGGCAAGAAACCTTCATTTCCGTTGAAGGCGATGGCTTGTTGGGCACGCATCATGATGGCGTCTGCAAAGCCGCGCATCATCATGACTAGGCCTAGGATCATATACATAATGCCAATTTTCTTGTGGTCAATACTGGTGAACCAGTCGTTCCACAATGTGCCCCACAAACGATTTTTGTGAATCAGGGCCAGAAGAACAATCCCGAGTGTCGCGGCCACAGCCAGCGTACCCATGATGATGGGGTCGTAGTACGGAATCGCGTTGAGTGTTAGCCGCCCGAATATCGGGCTTGTTTCAATTGGATACTGAGTCATAGCCGTTCTTCTTGGATGAAGTAATGAGTGGAAGCGCGTCCGCGTTGGGTGCAATGGTGCACATGGCTTCATTGATCAGGATTGCCAGTTCGTCGGCTGACAAATTCGTGCGATTGCGCATGGAATCCGCCATCATTTGTGTGTCCATACACACCGTGCCTTCGACTACGCAACGGTTCACAATGGCGTGAAACAGGTTTTGCTCCACCTTGCCGTAGTACTCCACGGGGTGCTTGGTGGTGGGCTTTTCGAGTTCAAGGTAGGCCGCACGGTCCAACTCTTTGCCATACGATTTGTTGCGCGCTACCCAATTGTCAAACTCGTCTTGGCTCACGCCGCGGTATTTGAAACGCATGTGTGAGAAACCGGCACCACTGTAATTGGCCGAAAAACCTTCCCACTCGCCTTGCTCGTTGATCACCGCATTCAGAGTAGTTTCCATGCCGGGCATCGAGTAAATTTGACCGGCCAGCGCAGGAATGTAGAACGAATTCATGACGGTGCTGGAAGTAATCTTGAAGCGCACGGGTACATTCACGGGAGTTACCAGCTCATTCACGGTCGCAATTCCTTGCTCGGGGTAAATGAACAACCACTTCCAGTCCAGCGATGTCACTTGAACCACCAGTGGCTTGTGGTCGGCTGGCAGCGGTGTGCTCGCATTAATCCGATCCAATGGGCGATAGGGGTCGAGTTTGTGGGTACTTACCCAAGTGACCAAGCCCAGAATAATGATGATCAGCAAAGGCGCGCCCCAAATAACCAGCTCCAGCTTGGTGGAGTGGTCCCATTCAGGATCGTACTCAGCTTGCGAGTTGGCCTTGCGATACTTCCATGCAAAAAAGCAAGTGAGGAAAATAACCGGCACAATGATGATCAGCATCAACACTGTGGACAGCACGATCAAATCAGCCTGTTGCGATGCGATATCCCCCTTGGGGTTCATCACAATGGTGTTACAACCTGCAAGCAGGAAAAGCGGCACCAGCAACAAAAGACTACGTTTCAGTGGCTTGAACATAATACCCAGCACAGTTAGGAAATGATTTCATGCTAATTTACTGACATGGGGTGGCGCTGGGCATTGGACATATTGTCCCAGTCGGCAAATTCCACTTTCAACCCATTGAAAATAAAAATAATATTGTCGCAAGCAAAGATTCGAGGAGAACTTCAAATGTCCGGCACAAGTACAATTCACGCGGAACAAGGCGTCGCACCGGGCCACCATGGCGCCAACAGCAACGTCACACCTGGCGAAATTGCCATTGGGGTGGTGATAGGGCGGGCTTCTGAATATTTCGACTTTTTTGTGTATGCAATTGCCTCTGTGTTGGTGTTTCCTGCGGTGTTTTTCCCGTTTGAAGATCCGCTCACCGGCACACTCTACTCTTTCCTGATTTTTTCATTCGCCTTCATTGCCCGCCCCTTGGGCACTGTGGCCTTGATGATGGTGCAACAAAAATTCGGGCGAGAAACCAAATTGACCGTGGCCCTGTTCATGCTGGGTATTTCCACGGCGGGTATTGCTTTCTTGCCTAGCTATGCTTCGCTGGGCGCTGCTGCCATTGTGTTACTGGCCGTGCTTCGAATTGGCCAAGGCCTGGCTTTTGGCGGTTCATGGGATGGTTTGCCTTCACTCTTGGCCTTGAATGCCCCTGAAAACAAACGTGGCTGGTATGCCATGTTGGGCCAACTGGGAGCCCCAATCGGCTTCATCATCGCGGCTGGTTTGTTTGCCTATCTGTTGTCTGCGTTATCGACAACCGACTTCCTGGACTGGGGCTGGCGTTACCCGTTCTACGTGGCATTTGCCATCAACGTGGTGGCCCTGTTTGCACGCCTGCGCTTGGTGGCCACCAGTGAATACGCACGCTTGCTCGAAGAGCGCGAACTACAACCTGTGAAAGTGACTGAAATTGTTGGATCGCAAGGCCACAATATTTTGGTGGGTGCTTTGGCTGCATTGGCCAGTTACGCGCTGTTCCACGTGGTTACCGTGTTTCCGCTGTCCTGGATTGCCCTGCACTCCGAGCGCTCTATTTCTGAATTTCTGGTCATTCAAATTGCAGGTGCGGTGTTGGCTGCCGGTGCGGTGGTACTCAGTGGCGTGATCGCCGACAAACTGGGTCGCAGAAACACCCTGGGCTTCCTGGCAATTTTGATTGCTTTGTTCAGCTTCTTCGTGCCCCACATGATGGGCGGTGGCGACAACGGGCAAACCGCATTTATCCTGATCGGTTTCGTTCTGCTGGGTTTGTCGTATGGCCAGGCTGCTGGTGCTGTAACGGCCAACTTCAAGGCCAAGTACCGCTACATGGGTGCTGCGCTTACCTCTGATTTGGCTTGGCTGGTGGGCGCAGGTTTTGCGCCACTGGTGGCCTTGGGTTTGGCTGCGCATTTCGGTTTGGAATACGTCAGCCTTTACCTGCTTTCAGGCGCTGTGGGGTCACTTGCTGCGCTTAGCCTGAACCGTGCACTTGAACTGAAAGACTAAAGCTGAAAGTAATATGATTTTCAATACGCAATACCCGCTTGTGCAGGCGCCCATGGCGGGTGTGCAAACCAGTACGCTGTGCATTGCGGTCAGCAATGCTGGCGGGCTGGGCTCCCTGCCCTGCGCCATGCTCACTGCCAGCCAACTTCGCACCGAATTGCTGGCCATCCAGGAAGGCACCCACAAGCCCTACAACGTTAATTTTTTTGCTCACACACCACCGGAAATAGACGCGGTGCGCAACCTGAAATGGAAAAACGCACTGGCACCTTATTACAGTGAAATGGGCTTAAACATTGAAGAGTTTCCAAGTGGCCAGGGCCGAACACCGTTCAATGCGGAATCGGCTGAACTGCTTGAGGAATTCAAGCCCCCCTACGTCAGCTTTCATTTTGGTTTGCCCAAACCTGAATTGCTCAAACGCGTGAAAGCCATGGGCGCACAAATTATTTCATCAGCCACTACGGTTGAAGAGGCACTTTGGCTTCAAGCTCAAGGTTGCGATTTCATCATTGCACAAGGGTTGGAAGCTGGCGGACATCGCGGACACTTTCTGAACCCTGATTTGAACCTGCAAATGGGCACATTTGCGCTGTTACCGCAAATCGTCAAAGCCGTAAACGTACCCGTGATAGCAGCTGGAGGAATTGCCAATTCAAAGGGCGTAGCCGCAGCCATGGCTTTGGGCGCAAGTGCCGTGCAAGTGGGTACCGCCTACCTGCTGGCACCGGAATGCAGCACCAGCGCCATTCACAGAAAAGCACTGCAAAGTGAGGCTGCACGCCACACGGCACTGACCAACCTGTTCAGTGGCAGGCCCGCACGCGGCATTGTGAACCGGGTGATGCGTGAACTGGGTGCCCTGTCTGAATTCCCACCCGAATTTCCATTGGCCACACCCGGTATTGCGCCACTGCGGGCCAAGGCAGAAAGCATGGGTTCAGGCGACTTTTCGCCGCTGTGGGCCGGGCAAAATGCCAGTGAATGCAAAAACGCGAGCGCTGCGATGATTACCCAAGAGCTCGCGCAGGGGTTTTAGAGCAGGAATAAACCGGCTAAGTCCTGCATCCAAAAGGGTTTTTTGGAAGTATAAAGGCGATATACATCCAATAAAAACCCGCGAGACATGCCCCACCTATTTCAAGCCCCAAGGCGCAAACGCGCCCTGATTCTATTGTGCGCTGCAATTGTGCTGGCGGCTTTGGGCTTTTACATTTACAAACTCTCGGACAAATCCGCCAATACAGTCCACCCGATCGACTCGGGATTCGCAAGAAGCATGCTGCTGCACCACGCGCAGGCTATTCAAATGTCGATGATGATGCGCGGTGCCGCTTCACCTGAAATTCAGGCTTTGGCGCAGTCCATCATCATGAAACAAACCCGTGAAATGGGTGTAATGGAAGGCTGGCTAACCGCTTGGAACGAACCCGTGATGATGGCTGGCCCACCCATGGCCTGGGTAGAAAATGCCACCAACGTGCACCACCTGGACGATCAGCTTTATCAAGCCCAATGCAAGGCTGATGGTGGTGCCATGGCCGGTGTGGCCACACCCGAACAACTTGAACAGCTTAAAAACGCCACTGGAACAGAGCAAGAAACTTTGTTTTTGGAGTTGATGCTGGCCCACCACCGCGCCGCAATTCCCATGGCCTGGTTTGCAAACCGCAACGGTGAAACAAGCCTGGTCAAAGCCCTGGCCAGCGCCATGATCCGCGACCAAGGCATGGAAATTGGCTGGATCCAATTGAAATTACAACAACTCAAAGAATCCTGAACTGGAGACATTTCCCATCATGTTGAAAAAACCGACACAAGTGGTACTGGCTGCCTTGTTGTTACCTACACTGGTAGCAGGTTGTCTGGGTGGTTCCGACAGCAGCAGTTCAATCGGCGGCGGGCGAACAAACCCAAGCCAGGTGGTGGATGGTTTGAATATCACTGCCACGCCACAGGGCCGCTGTGGGCCCGGTTCACGGCAGGAAACAGGCATGCAGGGCCGGGTGTCACAGGCAGATCACGATGCGGGTTTGGCCGCGGCAGGCTTTACTTGCAACACACAAATGGTGGGCTCGTTCGCGCCTGAACGCGTGATCGGTACCGTTGGTGGTTTCAAAGTTGAACGCTACCGTGACAAAGCTGGACGCGATTGCGCGTTCGCAGACAGCACCTTGCTGTTCCCCACCAATATTCTGGACATGGAACTGGGCGTGAATGTGTTCGACATGAGCGATCCAAGCAATCCGGTGCGTACTGCGCGCCTTGTTACGCCTGCCATGCTGTCGCCGCATGAATCGCTGGTGGTGAGTCAGGAAGGTGGCGTACTGGCTGCGGTATTGGGCAACCCGGCATTTGGTCCAGGCATTGTGGACATTTACGATGTGTCAGAAGACTGCCGCAACCCCGTGTTGAAATCGTCCACACCCTTGGGCCTGTTTGGTCATGAAAGTGGTATTTCACCAGATGGCAAAACATTTTTCTCGGGCTCGCCTTCCACCTCCACTTTGGTGGCGCTCGACATTTCCAACCCGAGCTTGCCACGACCATTGTGGGCAGGGCAGTATTCATCGCATGGCTTGTCGATCAGCCCCGACGGCAACCGCGCCTATGTAGCCAGCATCGGCGACCCAGCAGGCATGTTGATTCTAGATATTTCAGAAATTCAGGCCCGCAAAGCCAACCCGCAAGTTCGGGAAGTTTCCCGCCTGACCTGGGATACAGTGACCATTCCACAGAACGCGATTCCCTTCACCAGCAATGGTAAAAAATACGTGATGGAAGTGGATGAGTATTCCGGTGGCAACAACGGACCCTTGCCTGTGGGTGCAAACGGTCCCAATGTAGGTGCTGCGCGAATTATTGACATATCCGATGAATCAAAACCCAAGGTGATTTCAAACCTGCGACTGGATGTACACAACTTGGCCAACCGCGAGGAAATTGCCAACGACCCGGGTGCACAAAACCCAACGGGTGGCTATGCCGGGCACTACTGCAACATTCCCACCCGCGTGAACCCCACCATCGTGGCATGCAGCATGATCTTGTCGGGTCTGCGGATTTTCGATATTCGAGACCCTGCCAATCCTGTTGAAGTGGCCTACTTCAACGCGCCTGTGAAGCCGCGCGTGTTAACGTTGCCCGCACCAGCCAGCAACTGGGCCATGTCCAGTCCGGCATTCGTGCCGGAACGCAAGGAAATCTGGTACACCGATGGCTACCAAGGCTTCTATGTGGTTAAAGTGACGAATGGCGCCTGGAAATAAAAATAACCGGAACAAAACAAATGAATTTTGAATATTTGACGCTGGATGTGGCCGAACGCGTGGCCACTGTCACCATCAACCGCCCTGACAAAGGCAATGCGCTGGCCCCCGACGTACTGGAGGAAGTGACCCACATGTTCAACGCACTGGGTGCGCGCCAAGACGTGAATGTCATTGTATTCACCGGAGGTGAGCGCTACTTTTCAGCAGGCTTTGACTTGAATGAAATTCGCAAGCTGGAAAAAGTCAGCAACGAAGCCTACACCGCCCTGTTTCACCGCGCTTACCGCGCAATTCTGTTTTGCGAACAACCCGTGATTTGCGCTATTGGCGGTGCGGCCATTGCAGGCGGTTTTGATTTAACGATGATGTGCGACATTCGGTATGCCTCCACTCGGGCCAAGTTTGGACAACGCGAAATTGTGCTGTCACTCACGCCCATCATGGACCCGCTGTGGCGCATCATTGGTATGGGACGTGCCAAGGAAGTGGCGCTGACAGGCCGCATTTATGATGCAGCTGAAGCTGAACGAATGGGCTATGTCAGCAAGGTGTTTCCAGAAGGCGAATTGCTTAGCTCCGTTGCGCAAATTGCGCGCGATATGGCGCAATACGACCGTGCCTGTCTGGCTGAAACCAAACGCCTGTCAAACGTGGTGTTGAACCAGGATTTGGACATGTCCATGCGCACGCAGGAATGGCTGTTCAGAAGTTACATTGGCTCAGAAGACAATCACCAACGCATCGATGCGCTGCAGGCGCAATTGGCTGCAGCACGAAAAGCAAAAAGTTAATCCCGTTCAACTGTAGCGCGCATACTCCACAGGGTCATGCGCGCAAAACAGCTCAACTTCATCTCCACTACTTTTCACCAACTCACGCAAACGCGCCTGGGTGGCCACACGCTCGGCAGGCAGTGTTTGCACAAGCTTTTCAAAGAAAGCCACGCCAGCCGGCATGGGGTCCTCGTGCTTCAAGGCCACCTCACTTCGGTGAAAGTATGCGTCGCCACAATGCAAAAGCCACTTGTTGCCGTTCTTCACCGCCACACCCACATGCCCTCGAGTGTGTCCAATCAACGGCACCATCAGCAATTCCACACCGGCAATCGGTCGAATGGCCTGAAAGCCAAACCAGGTTTCGTTGGGTTTCTCGTGAATGTTCCATTTGGGCTTGTGTTCAAACTGCGCTTTTCTGAATCGCAATGAATCGCGCAGGCTTGGGTTTATAGCGTGGCGATGCTCGGGCTCGAACACATGCACTTGCGCGTAGGGAAAATCACTCAAGCCTCCAGCATGATCCAGATCAAGGTGAGTAGGCACGATGTGCTTGACATCGCCGGGCTTCAAACCCAAAGCCCTGATCTGCTCAATCGCTGTTTCTTCAAGGCGCAGCTGAGGAGCCAGCATAGCCACAAAGCCAGCACCCAAGCGCCTGTTGGGCTCCAATACATCGCCTGTACCCAAACCAGTATCGACGAGAATCAGGCCTTCTTCGCTTTCAACCACCAGGCAATGACAAACCATTTCAGCCCGTTCAAAAAAACCACCACTGCCGTTGATCAGTCGCTTGCAGATTGGGCACATGGTGCCGCAATTCATGTGGTGAATTTTCATGGGTCAAATTCCGTGTGGTTGTGGTGGGTTCAGTTTAAATCGCAACGCAACAACATTGCATCTATATCCACTTCATCGCCCATGGCCGTGAAGCCCAGCGAATTCGGATGCAGCAAATCCGGGATGTACAAGGCTGCATTGGGCAAAGGTGTACCTGGTGCGGCAAGCACCTTGTCAAAATCAACGACACCATCAATCAAAGGCGTGCTGCGAATCCAGGTATTGATTTTCTGACGCTCGGGTTCTTTCACTGTAGGGCCATCAGGAAACCATCCAAAAGCAACATCCGCGCGCGGCGGTATGGTACCCATGAATACGCACAAGCCACTTGAACGCGTCTGCTGAATCAATTGCTGGTAGGCCTGAATAACGCGTTCGGCTTTCACATCAGCTCCCAAGTCATTGGTGCCTTCAAAAATGACCACTGCCTTCACACCGGCACGGTCAAGCACATCGCGCTGAAAACGCTCAATCAAGGGTGGTCCTGCAAATCCGTTTCTTGCATTGGTCACAGTGTTGCTGTTGATCCCTTGATTCAACACTGCCACATTCGCATTCTGCGCATTCAAGCGAGTGGCCAAGCGGTCTGTCCAGCGTTGGTTTAGTACCTGCATAAACCCATCGGTGATTGAGTCACCAATAGCCACAATTGCACCTTTGGCTTCAGGATTGAAAGCGTCTAGACCCGAAATGAAAAACCAGCCCACAGACACCTGCTGAAACGAAATACCCACAGAATCGTCAGTGACATCTCCACTGTTATGCGGGCTGATGTACTGCGGACCAAAACTGACCGCATGCCAGGTCATGGGGCCACTTTCGCCTGCCACGTGAAACGTCACAGCCAAATCTTCTTGAGCTCCAAATTCAAATGCAGCTACATCGGTAATCAATTCCTGCCCCGGCATGGCCACACCGAAATCTCGACCATTCACAGTCAGCGCAACCTGTGTCGCCTCATCGATAATGGGCAGCAAAGGATTGCCTTTGGCAATTGAAATATTCTCAAACCGCACCGGTTGAGTACCCATGAGATTGGAAAGCCGGATACGTACCGCCTGCCCGCCCAGCGTGGGATTGATGATCATCCTAAAGCTTCGATTAACCGCCTGATCACCGGGAAAGTTTGCCAACTCTGGGGCACCAGGTAACGGTATGTTTTCCTGTGTCAGCGGCCCAAGCGGATATGGCCCATAGGGCGCTGTAGACCAAACCCCCACCATATTGGCCTGTGCTTCACGCAGATCAACCCGAGACGTGGAAGAAGAATTGGTGCTGTCAGCACCGCCAAGGCACGCGCCCAATAATGCCGACGCCGCCAACAGACCGAGCGCTTTTAACAGCAATTTCATGACCTTCCGTCTCCGCAGGCTGTTTTGTGCAGCTCGAAATATTGATGGATTTGATCCAACTTGTACTGAAATGCAAAGCCTACAGATTCAAATACTGAGTTCCTGAACCAGCAACTCGGCAAAATAATCACAAGGTGGGCGTCTGGATTTCAGGCTTCTGGACAGCACCACTTCCACAGGCTGCAAAGGTGGCAAACCCTCTGCACCACCAAGCCTGAGCAAATGGCCTGGCATGCCGCACTGAGCCAGCGGTGCAATGGCAAGACCTGCGTCCACCATGCTAACCAAGCCTTGCACTGCCGGGCTTTCATACGACATGCGATAAGGAATTTTTGCCTGCTGCAAAGCCTTCAGTGCATGGGCACGCGCGGTACTGCCCTCACCAAACACAGCAAGCGGTAAGGGACGCTCTTTCCAAATGGTTCGGTTACTTGGCGACCCTGCCCACACCAGGGGCTCCATGCGCAACAACAGCCCCGGACAACCCTTGGTACGTGTAATTACAGCCAGATCCACTTCATTGTCTTTGACCATTTGTGCAATGTGATGGCTTGGGCGACCTATCACTTGTATTTCCACACGGGGATAGGTAGCAGAAAACTTGCGTAGCACAGGCGGCAGCAGAGATGACGCATAATCATCAGGCACCCCGATACTCACACGCCCAGTCACAGCTGGCCGGGTTAATTCTGCAAAGGCTTCATCGCGCAAAGCGAGCATTTGTCGGGCATAGCCAAGCAAGGTGTGTCCCTCTGCGGTCAGCTCCAGGTTGCGCGTGTCGCGCAAAAACAAGGCCTTGCCCAGCAGGCCCTCAAGCCCCTTGATTTGCATGCTGACCGCCGAGGGCGAACGGTGCACCCATGCTGCGCCTGCCGCGAAACTGCCGGAATCTGCCACCGCCACCAGCATGCTCAATGCATCCAAATCCAGTTTCTTCATTTCATCAGCTTTTCTGATTAATCAATTTAATTTAATTCGTTTTACGAAATTTATCCAGTGTTGAATAATCCACTTCGCGATTCACCCAACAAGGACAATTGAAGTGAAAGACCTGAGTTCTCTGTATGCCTTTCTGGTGGTGGGAGGGTTGTTGTCCATCACGCCTGGCCCCAACATGATCTATGTGATCTCCCGCTCCATTACGCAAGGGCGACGCGCCGGGTTGACTTCGCTGGGCGGCGTGGTAGTTGGTTATCTTTTTTACATGTTTGGCGCAGCCTTCGGTATTACCGCCTTTTTTAAAACACAGCCCCATGCCGCACAAATTCTAAGTGCATGTGGTGCGGTATACATGGGCTGGCTGGGCTGGAATGCGATTCGCCCTGGGGGACGCTCCCCGCTTGAAATTCATGAACAGTTACCGCGCGAACATGCTGGTAAATTGTTTGCGATGGGGGCCACAACCAGCCTGCTTAACCCCAAACTGGCGTTGATTTTCCTTACCTTGCTGCCCCAGTTTATTGACGAAACACAAGGCCGTGTATTGGAACAATCGCTGTTTTACGGCGGCTTGCTCATCGCGATGTTTGCAGGCGTGAATGCTTGCATGGCGATATTTTCTGGCAGCATGGCCAATTTCCTGGCCCGAAAACCCGCATGGCTCTTGGCACAACGCGTGCTGATGGGAATTACGTTGCTTGCATTGAGTGCCGAGATGGCCGTCCAGGCATTGCCGTAATACCACCTTAGCGAAGCTGGATCACATTCTTCCTTGACTTGTTTACGTATCCTTCACCATGTGTCGCAGATTCGGTTATTGACGTATTTTCGTTCACCACATAGGAACCAAATGTTTCTTGAATCGACCGGATCTCAGGCAAAACATAAATGACGGCATTCGTTTTCTGGAAGGTTTTTTCGATCAACTGATCATAAAACCCAGCTGGCACATTGATGCAACCAAACGAAATCCGGTTGTCTGTGATCGTGCTTGACTCGAGACGTTGTGCGCGCTGCTGTTCGACATTACTTGTAATAACACGATGCAGTGAAATTGCAGCATCATAATCAATCCACAACACACCCTTGCCACTCAAGTTATTCGATAGTGAGCCAACAAATCGCCCAGCGGGTGTGGTTCTTTCAGCAACGGGAATGCTGGACAACTTGCGTTGCCCAACGCCCCTTGATGAGTCATCACCCACTGCCAACCCCAACAAAACCGCAGAAGCGCCCATAATTTGACCTACCGGGTCAAACACAAATACCTTGGCACTTTGCTTGTCAATGATCAGAAACGGCATGCTCTGGTTGTCGCGGGAATGCAGCACCCAGTCAGCAATTTGCCGAGCATCCTCAGACGCACTTTCCCGCTCAAAGTTTGCAAGATAACTTACGTTAGTGCCCTCAGTTGTGGCGAATACCGGGTTGTTGAACAACCCGACAAGCAACGCGCTAGTCAGCAAGAAGAACTTAACCACGATCTTGTTTGGGAACTAAAACCGGTGCAACGTAGGGCTCTTCCACAGGTAATACTTCTTCAACAGGCAACACAGGCATGTCTTCAACCACAGAGACAATCGGCATTTCTTCTGGGATGACAGTCAGCGCTACTTGTGGTCGCGGGGTAAACGGTAAAACCACCACGGGGGTCAAAATCGGTGGAACAATTGTTTCTGGAGAAGCCGCCACAGGTGGTGGAATAACGACCAATGGAGGAGGAACAACAACGACTGGTGCAGCCGAAATATTTGCTGTGGTGTTGGCAAATACTGGTCCGCAACAGTTTTCAGCCAGTGCAAAATTGTTTGCGTCTGCACCACCCAGCGTGTAACCGCTGTAGGTCACTTTCTTGTTAACCCCAACAGCAGCAGTGTCGAAGTTCGCCATGCTTCCGGGACCTGCCACCAAGGTAACGCCAGTGGGGCTGTCTTTCAAACCGCTGAGGGTTGTTGCCGTGCCGCCGTCAAAGGTTTTGTCGCCGCCATCGGCAAACACCAACATGCGTTGTGTCAATGCTGAACCACCAGTCAAAACGAAATTGCCCGAATAATTTGTCGGTGTTGCATAGGAAACAGGATTGTACAAAATGGTCACTGGCGCATTCGGCCCAGTCACCACGGCATCAGGTGCCAATGGTGCAAAAATCAAAGTGCCCCCCGCTGTTCCGGGGCCCGTGCCGCCGTAACCAGCATTGAACACCAGGCCAAGTGGCAAACCAAGACTTTGGGCGGGAATACTGCTACCCCTGGTCAATGTAATTTGGTCAGCAATGGTGATATTCTCTGCAGCGCACATGGTGATGTTGCCATCTGTGGTCGTCACAGCAGCATTCATGTTGATGTTACGCCCCGCATTCAGCAACATGCTACCGTTGGTCGTGGTCACGGCAGCATTCAGATTCACATCCCGACCGCAGCACACTTCGAAATTACCATTCACCGCAGTCACAGCGGCATTCACGTTGACATCTCGATCCGCATTCAAACTCAAGGTGGTTGGGCTGGAACTCGCGGTCCAACTGACAGCCTCGTTCACAAAAATGTCGCCATTGCCCGGTGTTGTTGTAAACAGATTCGTCTCGGGTGGTGTGCCCGGTGTAGTGGCATCGCTGCCAACTGCTGTTGTAATCGTCACGCTGTTGGTGACCAGCAATGCTGAAAGGGTTGCACCTGAAATATTGTCGGTGGCGTTACCACCGATGATGAAATCTTCCGGGTCAATCAGAAACATACCCGTGATCCCGGTGGGCGCTGCAGTGGTAACTCGTGCATCAGGCTGAACCTTGACATGTGCAGCGGAAGCCTCAATAAAGCCACCATCACCACCATTGGGTGCACTGGCATCCAATGTTCCGCCTACATTCACAGTGCCGCTTTGCATGTCCGCCAGCAATTGAATGACACCACTTACATTGTTCAGGGTTTGTGCTTCAATCACACCGGTGTTGTTCACCACAGTTTGAAGCAAATTCCCGGCAACACTCGCGGTCAAAAACACCTTGCCGCCATTGGCGCGAATCAAGCCACCGTTTTGAATCAATGCATTCACTGCGCCTTTGTCCACCGTCACACTCAGCAAACCATCACCGGCCACATCCAGTGTCACTTCATCGCCAGCAGCCAGAACGATCGTGCCCATATTGGCCTGTATCACCCCTTGATTACTAACATTCGCACCCAGCAGTGCAACATATCCACCATCGGCAGAAATATTGCCTTGATTGTCCACAGCAGCACTGCTTGTACCTGAGAACCGGTAGTTGCCTGCCATGAAATCACTGTCAGAAATATTCAAGGTGGAGGCCACCAAGCCGCCTACATTCACAGAGGCGCCCGGTGCGAAAAGAATGCCGTTGGGATTGACCAGAAACACCTGTCCATTGGCCGACAGCGTGCCGAAAATACTAGACGCATCGCTGCCAACGATGCGGTTCAATGCGACAGAACTTGTATTGGGCTGCACAAATTGAACAGTTTGTCCCTGCAAAATATTGAAGCTTTGCCAGTTGATCACCGTGTTTTGTGTGGACTGGTTGATGGTGGTTAAACCTGTACTTTGCTGAATGTCTGCCATGCCCTCCACCACCACACCACCCACCGGCTGTGCATGGGCATTGGCAGCAAAAGCCAACATGACCGCAACCGACAACGCGCTGATACACAGCAGCAACTTGGCCTTGGCAACTGTTGTCCCATCAGAACTGGTTTTGCCAGCCGATTTGGCATTTTCTGAAACAGCGACAAGCGTGCCTGTCTTGTTGTTCCAGATTGATCGATAAATAGTGTTCATGGTGTTGCTCCGTTGTTTTTTGTAGGCGATGTTCAGAAGTACTTCACTGCCTGAATCCAGAAACGACCCGATTTGTCCGGGGCCGATGTCGCCACCTCATTGCCTAGTTTCTGTGCGTAATAGGTACGAATCGCGAAATTACCCGGATCAGTCCAGGTCAGGCCAACACCCGCACCACTCAGGGTGCGGCGGTTGTCGCCGACAAACCATGGGTCTTTGTTAATCGTCACCGTGCCGGTGTCGGCGAACACAACAAAGTGCATCTGCCCCACCATGTGTTCTGAAAGCCGTGCAAGCAGGAATCGCGCTTCCACGGTGGCCAGGTAACCCTCATCGGCATACGCCTCACCGACCGGATAGGCGCGCACGCCATACATGCCACCCAAAGCCAGTTTTTCGGATACATCCAGGTTTTTAGAGGCAAGTTGCCCACTGATGGCACCGTAGAGCGACAGGATTTCGGTCAGGTTCTGAAGGCGCAATGCGCTAAAAGCCAGTTTGTTGTAATGCCCGTTGCTTTGCGCTGTCATTGCATCGAAGGCACGTGCTGAGGGTGTTTCAATGTCCAGGTTGCCACTGGTCAAGCCCACTGAATAAGCTGTGACGCCACCACGACCAATGTTGTCCCGATGATCGCCCACCAAACTTGCTGTTAGCGCCTGTGCTTTCTTGTCTGTCACGGACGAGGTTGAATCAATCCGGTCCTGAAAGGTCCTGAAATCCATAACCAGCTGCGCAGACAAATTTGTATTGCGGGAACGAATCAGCGGGTAGCTGCCATAAATACTGGCAACCTCAGCGGTGCCGTTGGCCCTCAAACTTTCAAACTCACGACCAAGTTTATAATTCAGCTTGCTGTAAGCCACACCCAGGCTGGCTTTGCCAACCGGCATTTGATAGGAAATGCGGGCATAGTTCATGCCCGATCCTGAAGTCAATGTTCTCAGGGATGCAACGTCGCCACGACCGGTGACATTGTTGAGATTCAAGGTTGCCCCAAGCCTGTACTCGCCGGTGTATCGGCTGCCTGCATTGTCTGCGTCTATGCTGCCCGAGATAAACCGACCAGGGAGAACCTCGACGATCAAATCGGAAGTACCAAATAGGGCACCTGGCACCAAAGTCGACTTCACATTCACACCAGGTACACCAGAAAGCATCAACAAACGGCTTTCAAGTGGCTCAGTGGCAATGATGTCGCCGCTGTTTAAGCCACTCAAAATATTATTGGCCACATCATCATTCAGGTTTGATTCATTTTTAAGAACTACCTTGCCGTAGCGACCCTCAATAACTGCGATGGTTACCGCACCATTGACGATGTCTTGGGCTGGCAAGTAGGCCCGAGCCAGAAAATAACCGTTGTCATGATAGTAATCGGATATCTTCTCGGCCATTGCCCGCAGGTCAGAGAGACTTAATTCACTTCCTGGCTTAAAGCGGGTCAATGCGATCAAATCGGGCTCGCTATAAACCGTTGCCCCATCCACACGCAGCACATTCACTTTGATCGTCGCTGTGTCAGTTTCGGTGTTGACAGTTTTTTCGCCTTGCTCAATTTCCAGCCTGGGGGAAAGTTGATCTGAGACTGGAACAGGGGGGATTTGCTGCAGTTGGCTACCCGCATTTGGAATCTGCTGCGCGAATACGCTGCCGCTTAGCGCAAATAGAGCGGCAGGAAGTAGTTTGAGCTTGTGCATTTTTTGACCTATTGTCTTTAATTGTATGTAACATTATTACAACTACAATAGTCCTATACCGCACAGAAGTAACGTCATTTAAATTATATATCGGCCTTAATCCAAATTAACCACATAATTTTCCAAGATTTAAAAGAGATAACGATCAATCGCGAACGAATAATCGTTGCAGTTGCAATGTAATAAAATTTCTTGTTTTTTAAATTTATTTGAACACTGGATGAGCAGTTCCCGGATTTGGTATGCTGTGAGCTGACTTTGCAACAATCGATTGCCACACAAGGACTCCGACCATGTCTTCCCCGGTCATGCCCCTTTTTCCGCTCACCACGGTATTGTTCCCACAAGGTGTTTTAAATCTTCAAATTTTCGAGGTTCGTTATCTCGACTTGATGAAAAAATGCCTGCGCGACAACACACCATTTGGTGTGGTCAGCCTGCTGGACGGCAATGAGGTGCGCCGCCCCGACGAGAAAATTCAACTGGCCAAGATTGGTACACTGGTCAACATTGAAAAACACGAGTTTGTGACTCCCACTCTGATAGAAATTTCAACAGTGGGCAGCCAGCGATTCAAGTTATTGAATGCCACGCAAGAGAAGAACGGTTTGTGGATGGGCGAAATTCAAACCTTGCCAGCCGACCCAGTGGTAGAAATTCCAGACTACCTCCAAGGCAGTGCAAATGCCCTGGCACGGTTGATCAACTCGATCGATGAAAATGAAATTGCTGAGGAACAGCTGCCATTTCGCAAACCGTACAAGCTGATGGATTGTGGTTGGGTGGCCAATCGCTGGTGCGAACTTCTGCCTCTGGACAAGCCCACCAAGCTGCAATTGCTGGCATTGGACAACCCTCTGCTACGGCTGGAGTTGATTGACGATACTTTGGCCGCCCAGGGTTTGCTTAAATCGTAATTACAACCTTGCCCACCACTTTCCGATCCAGTAAATCTTGCAGGGCCAGAGCGCCCTGTTCAAGTGAATACACTTTGGACACCAGCGGTTTCAGTTTGCCTTGTTCAATCAGGGCAAACATCTCGCCAAGGTCTTTAATAAAATCAAACAACTGCCGATTCACAAACTCGCCCCAAAACACACCCACAATTGACGCCCCTTTCAGCAAGGGCAAATTCAGTGGAATGCTTGGAATTTCACCGTCTGCAAAACCAATCACCAGGTAACGTCCATTCCAGCCGATGCTTCGAAATGCAGGCTCGGCAAACTTGCCACCCACAGGATCAAAAATTACATTTGGGCCTTTCCCGGCAGTGAGTTCTTTCACACGTTCGCGCAAATCTTCGGTGCTGTAATTGATCAGCTCATCAGCACCGTTTTCTTTGCAAATGGCCAGTTTGTCGGCACTGGATGCCGCCGCAATTACTTTGGCACCCAAGGCTTTGGCTATTTGAATGGCAGCCAAACCCACACCACCGGCAGCACCCAACACCAGCAGGGTTTCGCCCTCTTTCAATTGGGCGCGGCCCTTCAGTGCATGGTAGGAAGTACCATAGGCCAGAGTGAAGGATGCAGCCGTTTCGAAACTGATTGCGGGCGGCATGGGAATGATCTGCTTGGCCTGCACCAGCACCTTCTCGGCGAAGGCACCATGAGTACACATGGCTATCACGCGATCACCCACTTTCACATTCTTTACGCCCTCACCGAGCGCAGCCACCACACCTGCCAATTCAGCGCCTGGCGCAAACGGCAACGCAGGTTTGAACTGGTACTTGCCCTGAATAATCAGCGCATCTGGAAAATTGACACCGGCTGCTTTCATGTCCACCACCACTTGGCCAGGCCCCGGCTGCGGGTCGGCTGTTTCCTGGAACACCAAGGTGTTGGGCAAACCCAGGCTGTTGCACATCAATGCTTTCATTGTTTTGTCTCCTCTTTACTTTTTTATTTGGGCAGCGTCGGGTTTTGCTGATTCAGAATTTCTTTCATCCGGGTTTCAATCACCGGGAACATGTAGCTGTGCGGAATCACATAGAAGCGCTTTTCAGAAATCGCATTGAACGTTTCTACTGCCATGTCATCGGCAGTCAATTGCCCGCTAGCAATGGCTTTGCCAATGCGTTTGTTCAACTGCGCCGTCAAACCTTCAATCGGCTTGGTTTGTGCCACATCACTGGGCCGGTTGCGTTCAGAATTTCCAATACCAGTGGGCACCCAAGCCGGACATAACAAAGAAACGCCGATGGGCGATTGGGTCATTTGCAGCTCAAGACTCAAGGTTTCGCTCAATGTGACCACGCCATGCTTGCTAACGTTGTAGGCCGCCATACCGGGGTTGGACACCAGGCCCGCAACCGATGCCGTATTCACAATGTGCGCCGGGCCACCTTGAGCCTGCATACGGGGCAGGAACTCCGATATGCCGTGCACCACACTCCACAAATTCACTTGCAGAATCCATTCCCAATCGGCCACTGTGTGTTCCCACGTGGTGCGAGCCAAAGCAACACCTGCATTGTTGAACAACAAATGAACCCGGTTGAATTTGCCATAAGCCGCATCAGCCAATGCCTTGATTTCTGCCGCATGACGCACATCGGTACGCAAAGCCAGTACACGATCAGCGGGAAGACTCAGTTGTTCTGCTGCGGCTTGAAGTGCAGCCTCATCGATATCGGCCAACACCAGGCTCATGCCTTGTGCAGCGGCGTGTTTGGCCAATGCAAAACCAATACCGCTGGCCGCCCCGGTGATCACGGCGGTTTTGCCGTTGAAGTTGTTCATTGTTTGTTGTCTCCAAATTGCTTTTCGTTTTAATCATAGACCTGCCAAGTAATCCACACAGCTACTGCAGCAGATAATTCACCGGAGTTAAATTGGGAGGCAAATCCCTTTTGTTCAGGCTTTCCAGCAAGTCCACTTCAATCACACGAACCAATGCATTCAAAGGCAAGTCGTTGTCAAGCAGTCCAAACGGCTCCTCCAATTCATCGCCAAGGTAATCAAGACCAAAAAAGGTGTATGCAATGGTGGCCACAATCAAGGGGGTCAAAAAATTTAGGCTAGGTGCCAGTGAAAAAGGAAGCAGTAAACAGAACAACCATGCGGTACGCCTTAACAACAGGGAATATGCAAAGGGTGTTGGCGTAGTTTTTATGCGTTCGCACGCCCCCTGCACGGCGGCCAGCGCACTCACCTTTTGGCTCAGTATTTGATACACGATGTCAGAAATCAAACCTTGACGGTACAAACCCACCAAGCGTGCATCAAACAACTGCAGAACTGCATTGGGCACATTGCGGGACACCTGGATCGACGTTTTGTCAGATTCATTCAGCCATTTCGAAACCGCCTGTGCTTCATCTTGATCACGAAGACGGGCGGCCAAAGCATGGGAAAATCCAATCAACAAACTGACCAAACCTTCGCGCTGGGCCACATTTGGAAAGAGTGCCGCAAGCTCCCGGGCCAAATTACGGGAATGCACGATCAAATCGCCCCAATGCTTGCGTGCCTCCCACCAACGATCGTAGCAGGCATTGTTTCTGAAACCTAAAAACACGGATAAAGCCAAACCCAAAATGGAGAAGGTACCCAGGCCAGCGTTCAGGAATTCTATGGGTTCTCCATGGGACCACCACACCACAAGGCATGACAACAATGCAACTGCCAACACTTTCCAGGCAATGTGGCGAACCACGGAGCCACGAAGAATGAATAGAAGTTGATACGCACGGGGGCGGGGTCGAACAATCATGGCGCGCTTGGCTATAGCAGTGATAGACCTTCCGATTATTGCCCAAGTCTGGCCGTTAGATGGCACCGACACGACGAACTCTTTTCAAGAACGGAAAATCATGTTGCAATTTGGGAATGAAACACACCAACTTTAGTCTCCGGGTATTTATTCTCCTTACAGGCTTGCTGCTTGGCCCGCCAAGCTGGGCTGCCTGTAACTACGCCCCCATACCCAATCCCCACCCCGATGGCATTGGCAAATCCTATTGTGACCGCCAAATTTCGAAGGTGATGGGCTGGCAGGGCGCGCCCTGGCTTGAGCGGCCACAGCGCCTTCAAGAAGAGCGCACAGATTTACTGATCCAAAAATTGAATTTAAAACCTGGCTTGGTGGTGGGCGATATAGGCGCTGGTACCGGGCACATTGCGCAAATGATGGCTGAGAAAATTGGCCCCAACGGAGTGGTGTGGGCGGTCGATATTCAACCGCAAATGATCAAGATGTTGCAAAAGAAGGCAGAGAGTTTGCCCAAAGGCCGACTGCAAATTCGGCAGTCCGGCGAGAAGAACCTGAACTTGCCCGACCGAATTCTGGATGTGGCGATTATGGTGGATGTGTATCACGAGCTTGAGTACCCACGTGAAACGCTTCAATCACTGATGAAAGCTGTTAAAAAGGGCGGAAAAATTGTATTTGTGGAATACCGCGCCTTTGACCCGGATGTACCGATCAAAGCGCTTCACACCATGAGCGTGGCGCAGGTTCAAAAAGAAGCAGAAGACCTTGGGCTGAAATACGAGAAAGCCGAAAGCCTCAGCTGGCAGAACATGATTACTTTCATCAATCCGTAGTTGAATCATTCAACCAGCGCAACACACCTTGCCCGGCAGCCATTCCTGTTGCAAAACAGGCAGTGAGCAGATAACCACCGGTGGGTGCCTCCCAGTCCAGCATTTCACCCGCGACAAAAGTACCGGGCTTGTTGATCAGCATGTAATTGCTGTTCATGCTTTCGAAGCGTACACCGCCTGCCGTGCTGATTGCTTCATCAATTGGCCGCACTGCGTGAACCGTGATTGGCAATGCCTTAATGGTTAAAACCAGTTTTTCCAAATTCTTGAACTCGTCTTTGCCAAGTACTTCATGCAACAAAGCCAACTTCACACCAGCAATGCCCAGTTTATTTTTGAAATAGCTGGAGATTGACTGACTGCTGCGTGCCCACCCCGCCAATTCTGCTCGAACACGGTCAAGGCTGCGCCCAGGCAACAAATCGAGTGTGAAAGTTGCACGGCCCTGTGCATTCAGGCGCTGGCGAATTTCACGCGAGAACGCATAAATCAGGCTGCCTTCCACACCATGCTGGCCTATCACCATTTCACCCTGCCGCTCAATTACCTGGCCCTGCAGATCAGTGAATTTCAAAGCGACCGACTTCAGCGGTGCGCCTGCAAACTTCTCGCGCAGGTAATCGCTCCAATTCACTTCAAAGCCGCAATTTGCACTTTCAAGCTCAGCAACTTCAACCCCTGAATTGCGCAGCCAAGGCACCCAGGCCCCATCAGAACCCAGCTTGGGCCAACTGGCTCCACCCAAGGCAAGCACTGTGGCCCTGGGTAAATATTCAACAAGACCATTTGGTGTTGAAAACTGCAATTGCCCCTTCCCATTCCAGCCTTGCCACCTGTGGCGAACATGCATGCGCACACCCATGCCTCTCAAGCGGTGCAGCCAGGCACGCAACAAAGGCGCTGCTTTCATTTCTTTCGGAAACACCCTGCCAGAAGTACCCACAAATGTTTCAATGCCAAGTTCATGCACCCATTCGCACAATCGCTCGGGCGGCAGTAAATCAAGTGTGGTTTGTAAATGGGGAAGCCTGTCCGCATAGCGGGTACAAAACTTTGCGTAGTCTTCGCTGTGGGTAAGGTTCAAACCACCAATACCGGCCAGCAAAAACTTGCGGCCAAACGATGGCATTGCATCAAACACATCCACCTGCACACCCGCGTTGCTGAGTACTTCGGCGGCCATTAGGCCCGCCGGGCCTCCGCCAACAATTGCAACGCCCAAAGGTGGGGATTCAAGCATGTGGTGCTATGTTTAATTTGAATTTGTATTTCGGAGTGGTCTGAGCAAGCGGCTCAAACCGGTGTGTTTGCATGCACAGGATTATAGAGCAAGGCACTCAATAACCCATCAGCAATCACTCATCAAATCTGAACTCGGGTACCCAATTCCACCACCGCGTTTGAAGGCAACCTGAAGAAGTCCACCACGCCACCTGCATTGCGGCTCATGGTTGCAAACAACTGCTCGCGCCACTTGGCCATGCCCGAACCTGGCGTGGGCACAACAGTTTCGCGGCTTAAAAAGTAAGTGGTTTCAAACATCGATATTTTCAGACCCACCTCATCAGTCAACTCAAGCGCCTTGGGAATATCAGGCGTATTCATGAAGCCATAGCGCACAGTCACTTGCCAGAAACCACGGCTTAGCGATTTCACTTCAACCCGGTTCAAATTGCTAACCCAGGGTACACTTTCAAACACCACCGTCAATATCACATTCGATGCATGCAACACTTGGTTGTGTTTCAAGTTGTGCAGCAAAGCCATGGGCACTTTGTCAGGATCAGCCACCGGGTACACCGCTGTGCGGTAAGCGCGGTTAATTTGATCCACATTCAGCGTGGGCAAAAAATCGTTCAAATCAATGCCGTCTTTCTGAATACTTTTCATCAACAATTTGCGGCCTCGCCACCAGGTGGCCATGACAACAAACAAAGCCAAGCCCAACACAATCGGGAACCAACCGCCATCAAACAATTTGAATGCGCAGCTGACCACAAGCAGTATGTCGATCAGAACAAAGAAAATGGTTGCACCCACTGACAACCAGGCTGGCAAACCCCAGCTGTGGCGAATCACAAAATAGGTCAGCGTGGTGGTGATCAACATGGTCAAGGTAACTGCAATGCCGTACGCACCCGCCAGGTTAGAAGAAGTTTTGAACATCAACACCGCCAATAACACACCTGCCAGCAACAACCAGTTCACAGCAGGCATGTAAATTTGGCCCGACTCTTTCGCCGAGGTGTATTGAATTTTCATACGCGGCAAAAAGCCCAGTTGAATGGCTTGCTTACTCATGGAATAAGCACCGGAGATAACCGCTTGCGACGCAATAATGGCGGCCATGGTGGCCAGGCAAAGCACGGGGATTACCCAGGCATCGGGGAAAGAACGATAAAACGGATTCTCAATGGCGCCTGGGTCGGCAATCAGCAAAGCGCCCTGCCCCAAATAATTTAAGGCCAAACAAGGAAACACCAAAAACGTCCAGGCCAGGCGAATCGGCTTCTTTCCAAAGTGCCCCATGTCGGCATACAAAGCCTCAGCACCAGTCAGGGCCAGCACAATCGCACCAAACGCAGCGAACAAACCCCAACCGCGGTCCAGAACAAATTGAATGCCATGCACCGGATTCAACGCGTGCAGAATTTCGGGCGCATTTGCGATATTCACAACGCCCACTGCACCCAAGGTTGCAAACCACAACACAATAATTGGCCCGAAGAAACGCCCAACCACCGAGGTTCCGTAACGCTGTACAGCGAACAATCCGATCAGGATCAATACACTTAAAGGAATGATGTATGGCGTCAAGGTGGGTGTAATCAGCGTCAACCCTTCCATGGCACCCAACACCGAAATGGCAGGTGTAATTACGCTGTCGCCATAAAACAGTGTGGCACCAAACACCCCAATCAGCAGCAAGGCAGTTTTCAGTTTCGGGTTTTTTCGAACTGCTTCCGAGGCCAATGCGGTCAACGCCAAACCGCCGCCTTCGCCATTGTTGTCGGCTTTCAAAATCAGGATCACATACTTCAAAGTGACCACCAACATTAACGCCCAGAAAATCACGGAAATAGCACCTGTCAGGTTCTCGGGATTCAATGGCACGCCACTGTTCTCGCCGAATACTTCTTTGACGGTGTACAGCGGGCTAGTTCCGATGTCCCCATACACCACGCCAATGGCACCCAAGGTGAGCGCAGCAAGGCCAGCACTGGTTTTATCTGTTGATTCTGGTTTGTTCATGGTTGTAACGCACTTGCACTGTGTAAACAGCCTGCATCATGCGCTGCAACATATAAGGAAGTTATAAGGAAATCCGGGAGGGAACCTAGGTGCCTGCCACTGCCAACATGCGGTAACCCACACCAGTTTCCGTCAGAATAAAGTGTGGATCCGCCGGATTTTTCTCGATTTTCGCGCGCAGCTGGCCCACATACAGGCGGGTATATTGTGTGTGCTCCAAATACTCAGGACCCCATACATCTGCGAGCAATTGCCGGTGACTCACCGCCTGCCCAGCACTTCGCACCAAGCGCGCCAGAAGCTCATACTCGGTGGGAGTTAATTTAACCTCCAGCCCATTTAGAGTTATTTCACGCTTGAGCAAATCAATTTTCAAGCCATCACGCTGATACAACAAAGTGGCTGGCTGCGCCAAATTGCCGCGATGGCGTAAGGCCACCCGAATCCGCGCCAACAGCTCCCCCACACTGAATGGCTTTACGAGGTAGTCATCGGCACCCGCGTCGAGTAACTCAATTTTGCTCTCCTCGTGCGGGCGCGCCGAAATCACAATCACAGGTGCACTGCCTGCCCTGCGAGCCACCTCCAGAAAGCTTTTCCCATCGCCATCGGGCAAACCCAAATCGAGCAAACACAAATCAAACGTCTGCCCTGCAAGCTGATTCGCCAACAAGGCCTTGGCTTCTGACAAACTGGCCGCTGTGACCACCGAATGCCCTTCAGTGCCCAAGCTGTTGCGTAGGGCTTTGCCCAGCTCCCGGTCGTCTTCAATCAATAAAATACGAATGCTCATGCGCCTTGTTCCTGCACCACAGACAAGGGCAATGTGAATATGGCCAACACACCTTGTCCTGCAATCGCAGATGTAGAGAAATTCAAACGTCCTGCGTGAACTTGTGCCACAGCATGACAAAGCTGTAGGCCAATACCCAGGCCTCGAGACTCATCACCTTGCAACTTGTGTTGCGCCAGCATACCTTTGCCGCGGTCTGTAACCTGAAACACCACCTCACCTTGCTGTTGCAAAACATTCAGCTCAACTGAACCAGGTGCCCCCGAATGTTTGATTGCATTGTCGATCAGGTTATCCAACACCTGCTCCACCAGCACCATATTGCATCTCACCAAGGGCAAGCCCGCAGCGACCTTCACAGCAGGTAAATGCAATGCTTTGCGTTTCCTTATACGCTGCAATACAGCCGCCACCATGTCCTCAACTGATTCCATTTGCATGGGTACCTGAACCTGCTCACCGCTTAGGCGTGCCAAAGTCAGCGTGTTGTCGGTGAGCCTGGCCACCTGCTGCGTTTCCTCCTGAATCAACTCAGCGTAGCGGCGAATTTCTTCTTTGCTCAAACGGTCTGTTTGCTCCAATATTGCAGAAGCTGAGGTGAGTATGCTGGCCAGTGGTGTTCGCTGATCGTGCGCAATCGATGTTAAAAAAAGGCTGCGGGTTTTCTGGGTTTGTGCCGATTCTCGGGCACTTTGGGCGCGCAATAAATTGTCCCGCCGCTCGCAGGCCAGGCCCATTTGATCCAGCAGTGCCTGCGCATCGCGAACCCACAAGGCCTCGCTAAAATCAATATCACCGCCCACACACACGCACACACCATAAGCCCTTGTTTTTCCGCGCATGGGCAAGTACAGATCGTCCAGATTGTCATAGCGCCCCGTGCTGCTTCCCAGTGGCTTGTTTTCTTGCAGGCAGGCTTCAAAGGCCTTCACTTGCGTGGCATTCAGCGACTCAAGCTCAGTAGAAGTAAACCCCACCAGCACTTGGGTAGAACCCTCAGCCAGCCCCGCCAACAATTGATGCAAATCGGAAAGCAGTTGTTGCGGATTATCAAGCTCGCGCAGTTTTTCGCTCCACTGCATTAACTGCAAAGTACGCTCCGCCTGCTGCCGCTCAAGCGCTGCAATTTGCTTTTGCCGACGCAATAAATAGGTAATCAGCCACGACACACCCATCATCGTGATCAGCAAAATGCCATGCTCATGAAGGTCAACATGAAAGGTGTGTACGGGTGGCACCATTTGGTAGTTGAACATGAGCACAGCAAGCGCGCTGAGCGCAAGTGAAAGTGGCAAGGGCAACAACAGGGAATAAATCGATGAGACAAGAATAAGCACCACAGGCGCGTTGGAAAGCGTGACCCAGTCATGGGGGTAGGCCAGCACCAACATCAGGGCAGCCCACAAAGTAAAACCCAGTATCCCTGTAAACAACGCGGTCGGTTTCATGAATTCAATTCATCCAATGGCAGCAACACCTTTGCTTAACGGCAGGCAATAATCATCACCCGATTCTAATCGTTGCTGCCATTGAATAAGCGAATTCTTCTCAGAAAGGGTTTGTTCCACATTTGAAAAAGTAAGGCAGTGAATCAATTGGGGCAAGCACAGTCAACTTGCCGCGAATTGGGCGTGAAGGGTTATGCGTAGAACAAAGCCCAAACCACACCCCAATTAGGCTTCAACAAAACTTTGCCGCTGTGCCACACTAAAAGCCCAACAACACAAAAGGGCACACCATGGCCACAGCGCATTTTGATTTTTCCAATACCTGGACAGTGATCACCGGCGGCGCCAGCGGCATTGGCCTAACGTGCGCCTTGGGTGTTGCCAAAGCGGGCGGCAATGTGGTGGTGTCGGCCAGTCGCAAACCAGAAAAAACCCAGGCAGCACTGCATCAAATCCAGTTAATTAATCCAAATGTGAAAGCCAAAGCCTTCCCGTGCGAAGTGGGGCAAGAGGCCTCTGTCGCTGCCTTTTTCCACGCAATTGGACAAGAGGGGATTGCTGTTGACCATGTGATTCATAGCGCGGGCATATCACCCAACACCGAATTTTTTGACCAAACCCAGGCCGAATGGGACCAGGTTCAAAATACCAATGCCACTGGCAGCTTTTTGGTCACCAAATACGCTGCATTACAGATGAAAAATAATCCTGTACGTGGCGACTTTCGCGGACGCATTGTACTGGTCACCTCCACCAATGGCATCAACAGTTGGGACCCTGTTTCTGCCCATTACGACGCCTCCAAGGCCGCCAACAATCTGTTTGTGCGCGTGGCTGCGGAAAAATTATCAGAAGACCAAATTTGTATCAACGGCCTGGCCCCAGGCTGGATCAACACCGACCTGAACGCCACCCTGCCCCCTGATGTGCGCGAAAAAGAATCTGCAAAAATCTGGATGAAGCGCTGGGCCGAACCCGATGAAATGGCGCAATGTGCACTGCACTTGCTCACCATGCCCTACTTGATGGGGCAAGTTGTCATGGCCGATGGAGGCTATCGATAAGCGGTGTAATGCCGCAGCGGTGTAATGCCGCAGCGGTATACTCAACAGCATGAATGATTTACTGCTGCGCCTTAAACTGGCCGTTGAACACCCCCACGAGGACCAGGTTTCTGTGCGCTTTCTTGCCGACATGCATGGCGAGTCTGCCCACGGCGCACTGCTGCTTTTTCTGGCCGTACTCACCCTGCTGCCAATTCCCTTTTCCGGCTTTTTGTTCTCGTTTGGTATATGGTCTGTTGCCCACATGATGTGGATCAACGAAAGTGGCCACGGCCTGCCTGAAACAGTATGCCGCGTAAAATTGTCCAAAGCATCCGCAACGCGGCTCATCAAAATTCTGGGCTGGATATATTCCAAAGCCGACCGCATTTGCTCCCCGCGACTGGAATCGCTGAGTAGCCCCGCCCACCGGGGCTGGCTGGTGCCCTTCATCGCCCTGATGGGATTCATCATTTTTCTGCCTATACC
>Ga0114984_1000005_pt1 | contig 132155 bp, 145 predicted proteins | sample Shrwel1BS1Day1_FD_96987 | JGI IMG/M metagenome (GOLD analysis project Ga0114984, IMG submission 96987) | Subsurface microbial communities from deep shales in Ohio, USA - Utica-3 well 1 S-1-Day1 | ecosystem: Environmental > Aquatic > Deep subsurface > Shale gas/oil reservoir > Produced...
ATAATGCTCCAAGCGCCACAGCAAGGGTGCCAAAGCAACATCAAGCATCGAGAACTCTTCGCCCAGCATGTATTTGCTTTTCACAAACACAGGGGCCAGTTGGGTCAGTTGCTCGCGAATTGCCGACTTGGCTTTGTCCATGGCCTTGGGGTTACCCGCTTTTTCCAACACGCTCACATGTTGAAACAGTTCACGCTCAAAATTGAACAGGAACAAGCGGGTACGTGCACGCATCACCGGGTCGGCCGGCATCAATTGGGGATGAGGGAAACGCTCATCAATGTACTCATTGATAATGTTTGACTCATACAAAATCAAATCGCGTTCAACCAGAATTGGCACCTGGCTATAGGGGTTCATCACACTGATGTCATCAGGCCGATTGAACAAGTCAATGTCCTTGATCTCGAAATCCATGCCTTTTTCATGCAAAACAAACCGGCAACGCTGAGAAAACGGGCAGGTCGTTCCAGAGTAAAGAACCATCATAATGTTGTCATCCCAAAACAAAAAATGGCCAGGGCGAACAAACACCCCAGCCTGTACATGATTAAGCCAAATAGCTTACTTGATGTCTTTCCAGTAAGCGGCGTTCAAGCGCCATGCAAAAATGGTGAATACGCCAAAGAACAACAGCACGATCACGCCCAACTTGAAGCGGTCTTCCCGCACAGGTTCAGCCATGAACACCAGGAAACTCGTGAGGTCGGCCATGGCTTGGTCGTACTCTACCTGAGTCATGGTGCCAGGCTTGACCTGCTCGAATCCAACGAACTGTTGAATTTTCTTGGTCGCATCGTGCGGGTCAGTCACTTCTTCGTACTTGGCAACTCGCTCACCCTGCAATTCCCACAACACGTGCGGCATGCCCACGTTCGGGAAGGCCATGTTGTTCCAGCCGGTTGGCTTGGAGGGATCGCGGTAATAGGTGCGCAGATAGGTGTAAATGTAATCAGCACCCGGGCCATTTGAAGAAGCGCGTGAACGTGCAATCAAGGACAAATCAGGAGGTGCCGCACCAAACCATTTCTTGGCATCTTTTGGATCCATCGAAATGTTCATGGTATCGCCCACGTTGTCGGTGGCGAACATCAGGTTTTCCTTGATCTGCTCATCGGTCAAACCGATGTCGCGCAGGCGGTTGTAACGCATGCTCTCTGCAGAGTGGCAATTCAAACAATAGTTGGAGAACAGCTTGGCCCCACGTTGAAGCGCGGCCAGGTCGTTCGTCAAATCGGGCGCCTTGTCCAAAGGATAGTTGCTGCCCGCACCGAAAACCAGTGAAGGAACAAGCGCCAACAAAGCCAGTAATTTTTTCATCATTTAATCCTATCTTCTCCAGTTCGTCGTCCAGTCAGCTTGGTGCGCATGCTTAGTGCGGTTGAAACACAACACGGTCAGGCACAGGCTTGAAGGTGCCCAGCTTTGACCACCATGGCATGGCCAGGAAGAACAGGAAGTAGTACAGGGTACCAATCTGGGAAACGATTTGGCCAATGTCTGATGGTGGCTTCACACCCAGATAGCCCAACACGATGAAGTTGATTACGAACACCGCGTATATCCACTTGTGCAGCGCTGGGCGATAACGGATTGACTTCACCTTGCTCTTGTCCAGCCATGGTAGGAAGAACAGGATAACAACCGCGCCACCCATGGCCACCACGCCCCAGAACTTCGCATCCAGCCCCAGGAACGGGAAAGTAATGGCACGAAGAATAGAGTAGAACGGTGTGAAGTACCAAACGGGAGCGATGTGCGCTGGTGTTTTCAACGGGTCAGCTGGAATGAAGTTGTTGTATTCCAGGAAGTAACCACCCATTTCAGGCGCGAAAAACACAATCGCCGAGAACACCATCAGGAACACACCCACTCCGAGAATGTCGTGCACTGTGTAGTAAGGGTGGAATGGAATGCCGTCCAAAGGCTTGCCATTGGCGTCTTTCTTTTCCTTGATTTCAACACCATCAGGGTTGTTGGAACCCACTTCGTGCAGAGCAACCAGGTGAGCTGCAACCAGGCCCAGCAAAACCAAAGGAATTGCGATCACGTGGAAGGAGAAGAAACGGTTCAGGGTTGCGTCGGACACCACGTAGTCACCACGAATCCAGATGGCCAGATCAGGGCCAATCACAGGAATTGCAGAGAACAGGTTCACGATCACCTGTGCGCCCCAATAGCTCATCTGACCCCATGGCAACAGGTAACCAAAGAAGGCCTCAGCCATCAGGCACAGGAAAATTGCAACACCGAAAATCCAGATCAGTTCGCGGGGTTTGCGATAAGAACCGTACAACAGACCGCGCATCATGTGCAGGTAAACCACCACGAAGAACATGGAAGCGCCTGTTGAGTGCATGTAGCGCACCAACCAGCCCCATGGCACATCGCGCATGATGTACTCAACAGACTGGAATGCCTTGGCAGCATCAGGTTTGTAGTGCATGACCAGGAAAATACCGGTCACGATCTGGATGACCAGCACCAGCAAGGCCAGTGAGCCAAAGAAGTACCAGAAGTTGAAGTTTTTGGGCGCATAGTACTCGGACAAATGCGCTTTGTAGGTCGAGGTCAGGGGGAAACGCTGGTCAATCCAGCCCAACACGCCTGTTGTTTCGACTTTTTTGTCTGCCGCCATAATTACTACTCCTCGCTCTCAGATGTCAGGCGTTGTTCTCGTCTACACCGATCAACAACTTGGTGTCTGACAAATATTTGTGGGGTGGCACTTCCAGATTGTCCGGTGCCGGCTTGCCAGCATAAACACGACCAGCCAGGTCAAACGTGGAACCATGGCATGGACAGAAGAACCCGCCTTGCCAATCATCAGGCAAGCTAGGCTGGGGGCCTGGCTCAAAACGCGCTGAGGGCGAACAACCAAGGTGCGAGCAGATACCAACTGCAACCAGATATTCGGGTTTGATAGAGCGGTGGGGATTGCGTGCGTATTCGGGGGTCAACTGGTCGGGGCTGCGCTCGGAATTCGGGTCAGCCAACTGGTTATCCAGCTTTGGCAGTGCTTCCACCACGGCAGGGTCGCGACGAACAACCCAAACTGGCTTTCCGCGCCATTCGACAGTTTTCATGTCGCCTGGCTGCATGCCAGAAATATCAAGCTCAACTGGCGCACCGGCTGCTTTCGCGCGCTCGGAAGGTGCCATTGAAGTCAGAAACGCGCCACCAGTTGCCGCAGCCGCTACACCACCCGCTGCACCGCAAGCGATCATCCATACGCGACGTTCTTTGTCTACAGGTTGATTATTGCTCATCAAAATAACCCCGAAAGTAAAATCCAGTGATCCATGCAACCGGAGATTGTACCCCACCAAGCTTAAAACAAGGAACAGTTTTGGGGAGAATTTCCATCAAATGCTGAGTGGACAGAAACATTTGCGGCCATACATTAGAAAACATCTAAACCGCAACGAACAAATCACGGAAAATCACTTCAATACCATAGCGTTGTGCAATCCATTCGCCCAGGGCCTTTACACCGCAACGTTCCGTGGCATGGTGACCAGCACCCAGCAAGCTGACATTGCATTCACGAGCCACATGCACGGCAGGCTCGGACAACTCACCTGTCAGGTACAAATCGGCGCCCTGCAAAGCCGCCTCCTCCACATAACCGGGTGCCCCGCCAGTGCACCAGGCCACTGTCGCCACACGGCGTTCGGGATCGCTGTTCCCTTCCACTTGAACATGGTGGCCCAATACACTGCTTACCTGCTGAACCAGTTCACTCAGCGGCTGAGGTTTGGGCAACACACCCAAGTGAACCAAACCCTTGTCGCCCACCACACGAGTGCTGGGCCAACCCAGCATTTTCCCCAACTGGGCGTTGTTGCCCAGCTCAGGGTGTTTGTCCAGCGGCAAGTGGTAAGCAAACACGTTCAAATCATGGCCAAGTGCCAATTGCAGTCGCTCCTTTCGAAACCCGGTCACCACCTGGGGATCGCCTTTCCACATCAGGCCATGGTGAACCAAAATCGCATCGGCATTCAGTTCAACCGCCAGCTCAATCAGCGCCCTGGATGCGGTGACACCCGTCAACAGCCGCTGAATACGGGGTCTGCCTTCCAACTGCAGCCCATTTGGGCAATAATCTGACATACGAGCCTGATCCAGCAATTCCCGCAAATCATGTTCCAGCACATTCCGATCCACTGAAGCCAACGGCGCACCCCTGCATCTTGATATGTTGAAAAAACTCTGGCTGACCTTTGCTCAGGCCTTAACCATACTTCTTGCATTGTATTTCATCACCGAAGTACTGCGCCCAGAGTGGGTACCCAACTGGCTGCAAAAGCCGGCTTATCAAACAGCCCAGCCCGAAGGTGTGGCTGGCTACCGCCATGCCGTAGACACTGCCATGCCGGCCGTGGTGAATATTTTCACCAGCAAACGCGCCAACAACTTGCCCAAGCACCCATTTTTCGAAGACCCGGAAATTCGTAAATTTTTCGGCGATGAACTAGAGGAGCAGTTTGAGCAAGAAGAGCAAGCCTCTAGCCTGGGCTCGGGTGTCATTGTGAACAGCGACGGTTTGATTGTGACCAACCAGCACGTGGTTGAAGCAGCCGATGAAATTGAAGTCAGCCTTAACGATGGACGAACCACCAAAGCCGAGCTGGTGGGAACCGACCCGGAAACTGACCTTGCCGTGCTTCGAATCAAACTCGATAACCTGCCCAGCCTGAAATTTGCCGCCGATGAAACAGTGCGGGTGGGCGATGTGGTGCTGGCCATGGGCAACCCCTTCGGCGTGGGCCAAACCGTGACCATGGGCATTGTGAGTGCGTTGGGTCGAAACCACGTCGGCATCAATACGTTCGAGAACTTCATTCAAACCGATGCAGCCATTAACCCCGGCAACTCCGGCGGAGCGCTGGTGGATACAGCAGGCAATCTACTGGGGATCAACACGGCCATTTACAGTCGCTCGGGGGGCTCATTGGGTATTGGCTTTGCCATCCCGGCCAAAACCGTTCAAGGGGTGTTGAACCAGATTGTGCGCACCGGCACGGTGACTCGTGGTTACATTGGCGTAGAGCAACAAAACATCACCGAAGAACTGGCCTCGGCATTTGATTTGCCACAAAAAGACGGTGTGATTATTGCGGGTATTGTGAAAGATGGCCCCGCGGACAAAGCTGGCCTGAAAGTGGGCGATATTCTGCTGAAGCTGGACGACAAAAAAATTACAGACACCACGCAGATGTTGAACCAGATTGCGGCTTACGCACCGGGTGATAAAAAATCGGTGGAGTTGTTGCGTGATGGAAAAACAGAAACAGTCACGATTGAAATTGGCGTGCGCCCAAAACCTGGCGACTTCTTGAAACGGCCTTGATTCATCATCAAGGCCAATCCGCCTGGCTTATGCCCCAACTTATTCCAGAATTTGCTGACGTTGTTTGCCGATGATTTTGGCAAACAAAATACCCACCTCGTACAAGATACAAATGGGGATGGCAAGAAACAGCTGAGACATCACATCGGGCGGGGTCACGATGGCAGCAATTACAAAAGCCGCCACAATCACATACCCACGAATTTCCACCAGTTTTTCTACGGTAACCACACCCAGGTACACCAACACCACCACCACAATGGGCACCTCGAAGGTCATGCCGAAAGCCATGAACATGGTCAGCACGAAGCTCATATAAGCTTCAATGTCAGGTGCTGGCGTGATGCTTTGCGGGGCGAAATCGTTGATGAAGGCAAACACCTTGCCAAACACAATGAAATGACAAAAAGCAATGCCCACGAGAAACAGCACTGTGCTGGAAAAAATAATAGGCAAAGCCATTTTTTTCTCGTGTTGATACAAGCCTGGCGCAATGAAGGCCCAAGCTTGATACAACAAGATGGGCAGAGAAATAACAAAGGCCACCATGGCAGTCAATTTCACGGGCACCATGAAGGGTGTGATCACGCCCGTGGCAATCATCTTGGTGCCTTCGGGCAGAGCGCTTTGAATGGGCAGGGCCAACAAATCAAAAATGTAAGCTGCACCCGGGTAAGCCATCAAGGCCACAAACACAATCAAAAAACCAACCACGGCGCGCAACAAACGATCGCGCAGTTCGACCAGGTGACTGACAAAATTTTCTTGCTGACTCATTACCCATGCACCTTGTTATTTGGCCTCTACCTTGGGGGCAGGCCCCACGGGTTGCGCTGGCGCTGGCTCTTCCGCCTTGGGCGGAGATTGTGTGTTTGAATTGGCGGTAGCCACGGCGGCTGGCTTGCTATTCTCAAGCTCCGCTATATCATCTTCGATTGATTTCACGGATTTGTTCAAATCAGCCTCGGTGTCTCGCAAGGTGGTTTGTACATCACCCTCAACCTTACGAGCAGCAGTCTGCATTTCTGCCTGCAGCTTACGCAACTCGTCGATTTCCATTTCCCGATTGATCTCAGACTTCACGTCGCTGACGTAGCGTTGGGCCTTGCCCAACAAATGACCAACCGTTTTGGCCACCTTGGGCAGTTTTTCAGGACCTATCACCAGCAGCGCGATCACTGCAATGATAAGCATTTCCGAGAAAGCAATGTCGAACATGCTGCGCGCCGCAAAAAGGGGAAATTAACTGGAAGATTTCTCTTTGGCTTCGACGTCGATCGTGTCCGACTTCTTGTTGCGATCATCGGCCAATTTGGCGGCATTTTGCTCACCTTCCGAACCACCCTCTTTCATACCGTCCTTAAAACCTTTCACCGCACCACCCAGATCAGATCCGATATTGCGCAACTTTTTGGTGCCAAACACCAACATCACGATAACCAGCACAATCACCCAGTGCCAAATGCTAAATGAACCCATGACTTACTCCTGATATGTTTTTCGTGTCTCGTTGCGTTACAAGGCTGGCATGCCGAGCATAACGCCCAATGGTTTGTTGCCGCCAAGTATATGCACATGAACATGATACACCTCTTGGCAACCCACCCTTCCAGTGTTCACGATGGTTCTGAAACCATCATGACACCCTTCTTGCTTGGCCAATTGACCCGCAATGGTCATTATTTTTCCCATCACGGGAATGTCTTCTTCAGTGGCATCGGCCAGCGTGGGAATGTGCTTTTTCGGAATAATCAGAAAGTGCACTGGCGCAGCCGGCTTGATGTCGTGAAACGCGAGGATATCCTCGTCTTCATATACTTTTCTGCTAGGGATTTCCCCAGCGACAATCTTGCAGAAAATGCAATCTGACATGTCTCATCCCCTTTTGAAGTATTTATTGGGGCCGATTGGCCTTCTCAACCAAACCAGACAAACCCATGCGACGGTCCAGTTCGGCCAGCACATCGGCAGCAGTCAAACCGTGCCAACCCAATAACACGAGGCTGTGAAACCACAAATCGGCTGTTTCAGCGATCACTTTGGCGGGGTCTTGATCTTTAGACGCCATCACCAGTTCGCAAGACTCCTCACCGATCTTTTTCAGGATCGCGTCCTGCCCCTTGTGGTGCAACTTCGCCACATAGGATTGCTCAGGGCTGGCTTGCTTGCGTGCTTCCAGCACTTCGGTCAAACGCTCGAGCAAATCTCCAGACGCTTTTTCAAGGTCAGCCATGCTTGTTCATTCCTTATTTTTGCCGTACATGTCGGAAGGGTCTTTCAGCACAGGGTCTTTGGCAACCCACTTGGGCTTTTCACCCTGCACACCTTCCAGCGCGTAATAAAAGCAGCTTTCACGGCCCGTGTGGCAAGCAATACCGCCCACCTGCTCCACCATCAGCACCAGCACATCACCGTCACAGTCCAGGCGAATCTCCTTCACCTTTTGCTGGTTGCCCGATTCCTCACCTTTGTGCCACAGTTTACCGCGCGAACGTGAAAAATACGTTGCAAAACCAGTACTGGCTGTAATTTCGAGTGCCTCGCGGTTCATCCAGGCGACCATCAATACGCGTTTACTGAGGTGGTCTTGTGCAACCACATTCACCAAACCCTTGTCATCGAAACTGACACTATCCAGCCAATTTTCTGTAATTAATACATCCTTGCTCATGGCGAATGCCCCTTTACAGCCGAACTGTAATGCCGGCCTTGGCCATATGGGCTTTGGCCTGCTGTACAGTGTACTCACCGTAGTGAAATATGCTGGCCGCCAAGACAGCACTGGCTTTGCCTTTGATGACACCATCCACCAGATGGTCGAGGTTGCCAACGCCGCCGCTGGCGATCACGGGAATGGAAACCGCATCGGACACTGCGCGGGTCAATTCCAGATTGAAACCGATTTTGGTGCCGTCGCGGTCCATGCTGGTCAATAGCAATTCACCAGCACCCAAGGCCTGCATTTTGCGCGCCCATTCGACGGCATCGAGCCCTGTGGGCTTTCGGCCACCATGGGTGTAAACCTCCCAGCCTGGTTCGCCATTGCTTTTGGCCTTGGCATCAATGGCCACCACAATGCACTGGGAACCATACTTCGTAGCCGCCTCTGCCACCAAGTCGGGGTTAGTCACTGCCGAAGTGTTGATGCTGATTTTGTCAGCACCCGCATTCAATAATCGGCGCACGTCTTCTACCTTGCGCACACCGCCCCCCACAGTCAAGGGAATAAACACCTGGCTGGCGACAGCTTCGATCACATGCAGAATCAGGTCACGGTCATCGGATGAGGCTGTAATGTCAAGGAATGTGAGTTCATCTGCACCCTGCTCATCATAACGACGTGCAATTTCAACAGGGTCGCCCGCATCACGCAGTTCCACAAAATTGACGCCTTTAACCACCCGACCTGCGGTTACATCCAGGCAGGGGATGATACGGCTTGCAAGCATTAGTAGGCTTTTCCGTTCAATTCATCCGCCAGAGACTGGCCCTTGGCGAAATCGAGCGTGCCTTCGTAAATGGAGCGACCACAAATGGCACCCATCACTCCCTCATGCTCAACCGCACACAGCTGCTTCACATCGTCCAGGTTGGTAATGCCGCCTGAGGCAATCACCGGGATGGTCAATGCATTGGCCAGGCGAACCGTGGCTTCAATATTCACACCGCCCAACATGCCATCGCGGCCAATGTCGGTGTAAATGATGGCTTCTACGCCATAGCCTTCGTATTTCTTGGCAAGGTCAACCACATCATGGCCGGAAATTTTGCTCCACCCGTCGGTGGCCACTTTGCCTTCCTTGGCATCCAGGCCCACAATAATTTGACCGGGAAACGCACCGCACGCGTCATGCAAAAAGCCGGGGTTCTTCACCGCGGCAGTACCGATAATCACATAGCTCAAACCATCGTCCAGGTAACGTTCAATGGTATCCAAGTCGCGAATACCGCCACCCAATTGCACTGGAATAGCGCCGCCCACAGCATCCAGAATGTCAATAATGACACCCTCGTTCACGGGTTTGCCCGCAATCGCACCATTCAAATCGACCAGGTGCAAGCGGCGCGCGCCACTTTCAACCCATTTCATGGCCATTTCGACCGGGTCTGCCGAGAAAATGGTGGCATCGTCCATATTGCCTTGCTTCAGGCGAACACATTGACCGTCTTTCAGGTCGATTGCTGGAATGAGTAACATGAGACTGTGTTGTTAACTATTCAAGTGAGTGGAAAAAATAATCGATAAAAACTCAGGGGTTCCATCTTAAAAAATTGGAATACAGCCTTAAGCCGTCCTCCGCACTTTTTTCAGGATGAAACTGTGTTGCAAAGATGTTATCCCGTGCAATGGCGCAGGTAAAGCGAACACCGTAGTCTGTTTCACCCGCAACGTGTTCTGGATTCACCGGGTTGACGTGATAACTGTGAACAAAATAAAACCATGCGCCGTTTTCAATGCCAGCCCACATGGGGTGCTCCGTGCGCTGGTTCACCTGGTTCCAGCCCATGTGGGGCACCTTCAAGCCACACTCCACAGTCAGGCGGGGGTCAAACTTCACCACATCGCCCGCAAACAGGGAAAGGCATTCGGCAGGACCCTCGGCGCTGCGCTCCATCATCATTTGCTCGCCAACGCACACGCCAAACAAGGGTTTTGATTCAGCAGCGCGGTACACGGCTTGCATCAAACCTGATTCCCGAAGCGCTTTCATGCAATCGGGCATGGCGCCCTGCCCAGGCAACACCACCCGGCTGGCCCGATCAATCAGAGCGGGGTCGTCGGTGATCTGGATTTCCTGATTGTCGAGCTTTACATGTTGCAAGGCTTGGGCCACCGAACGCAGGTTGCCCATGCCGTAATCAACAACGGCAACTAGACTCACAAAGCACCTTTGGTACTGGGAATGGCACCCTGTTGACGTTCATCAATCGCAACTGCCATGCGCAATGCACGGCCAAAAGCCTTGAACACAGTTTCACACTGGTGGTGTGAGTTCACACCTTTCAGATTGTCAATGTGCAAGGTGCACAGGGCATGGTTCACAAAACCCTGGAAAAATTCAAACACCAAATCCACATCGAAAGCACCAATGCTGGCCCTTGTGAACGGAATATCCTGATGCAAACCTGGACGCCCTGAGAGGTCGATCACCACACGCGACAGGGCTTCGTCCAGCGGCACATAGCTGTGGCCGTAACGCACAATTCCTTTTTTGTCGCCCAGAGCTTTCGTGAAGGCCATACCCAAGGTAATGCCGGTGTCTTCCACAGTGTGGTGAGCATCAATGTGCAGATCACCCTTGGCCACAATGTGAAGATCGAACAGGCCGTGGCGCGAAATTTGTTCCAGCATGTGGTCCAAAAATGGCACACCCGTATCGAGGTGGCGTTCACCTGTACCGTCCAGATTGATTTTCACGGTGATCTGGGTTTCCAGGGTATTGCGGGTAACTTCTGCGGTTCTCATGATTGTCTAAAATGTTATGCGGCCTTGGTGGCCACTTCGTCGATGGATTGTTGCACAGCCACCAAAAACTGCTGATTCTCTTGCTCAGTGCTCACGGTAACGCGCAAGCAGTTTTGCAACAAGGGGTGGGCCTTGCCCACGTATTTCACCAAGATACCCTTGTTTTTCAGGGCTTCAAAGACTTCAAGCGCATTCGGGATGCGGAAAAGTACAAAATTGGCGTAAGAATCAAACACTTCAACGTCGCCATTGGATGTTTTGAGGTTTTTCAGGGATTCGGTCAGCACATCGCGCTGATCGCGCAGCAACCTGGCCTGGGTCTCAAAGGCTTCAAAATGCTCGAGCGCAAACTGAACCGCAATTCGAGTAAGTACATTCACGTTGTACGGCGGGCGTACTTTGTCGATTTGCTCAACCCAGGCGGGGCTGGCCACGGCATAACCCAAACGCGCACCAGCCAAACCAAGCTTCGAGAAAGTGCGCAGCACCAGAACGTTGGGAAATTCAAGGACCCGGGCCATGAAGGATGCATCGGCGAAAGCCTCATAGGCCTCATCCACCACCACCAAGCCAGGCGTGGCCTCAATAATCTGCACAATTTCAGCTTCGCGCAACGCCACGCCGGTGGGGTTGTTGGGGTAGGCCAAAAACACCACTTTGGGCTGATTGGTCGCAATCGCTTTCAGCATGGCCGGCATGTTCAGCGTGAAGTCGGGGTTCAGGTCGACTCCCACAAAACGGGCATGGCTCCATTGGCTGTACACGGCATACATCACGAAGGTGGGCACGGGCGAAAGCACCGCATCACCAGGCATGCAGCAGGCACGAATAATCAGATCGATCAGTTCATCCGAGCCATTTCCAAACAACACATGCGCCGCTTTGGGAATGGCCGTGCAGGCGCGCAAGGCTGCTTCCAGCTCCAGTGCTTTGGGCGCGGGGTAGCGGTTCAGTTCCGCAGTTTTTAATTGCTGCGCAAGCTCATCCAGCAAAGCTGCAGGCATGCCCTGGGGGTTCTCCATGGCATCCAGCTTTAACATGCCGGCCGAAGGAGCCACCACGTAAGCATTGGTGGCCTGCACATCAGCACGAATTGTTTTTTGAAGTAGGCTCATGGTGCGCTTAGTCTGCCTTTCTGAATTTCGGGCCTACGCGATACTCGGCAGAACGGGCGTGGGCCGGTAAACCTTCACCATAGGCCAGCTCTGCGGCTACTTCGCCCAGTGTACTGGCACCTTCACGGCTGGCAAAAATAATGCTGCTGCGCTTCTGAAAGTCGTACACACCCAAGGGTGAGCTGAACCGTGCCGTACCCGCAGTGGGTAACACGTGGTTGGGGCCAGCGCAATAATCGCCCAGCGATTCGCTGCTGTAGGGGCCCATGAAAATGGCACCGGCGTGGCGTAACTTCCCAACCCATGCGTCCGGGTCTTGCACACTCAATTCCAGGTGCTCGGGTGCAATCTGATTGCTCAGCTCGCAGGCTTCTTCCATGCTGCGCACCTGAATCAAGGCACCGCGATTCTTCAGCGATGTAGCAATCACAGTGGCACGCGGCATGGTGTCCATGAGGCGTTTGATACTGGCCTGAACATTGTCGAGAAATTCCTTGCTGGGGCTCAACAAAATGGACTGCGCCATTTCATCGTGTTCAGCCTGGCTAAACAGGTCCATGGCGATCCAGTCGGCATTGGTGCTGCCGTCGCAAATCACTAGAATTTCAGAGGGACCAGCAATCATGTCGATGCCGACTGCACCAAACACGCGGCGCTTTGCTTCGGCCACATAGGCATTGCCCGGGCCCACAATTTTGTCCACACGCGGCACGGTTTGCGTGCCATAGGCCAATGCAGCCACCGCCTGCGCCCCACCAATGGTGAATACGCGGTCAACGCCAGCCAAGTGCGCAGCGGCCAACACCATTTGGTTTTTCACGCCACTGGGTGTGGGCACCACCATAATCACTTCCTTCACGCCTGCCACTTTGGCCGGCACTGCGTTCATCAGCACGGAAGACGGGTACGCCGCCTTGCCACCGGGCACATACAAACCGGCGCGATCAAGCGGCGTGACACGTTGCCCCAGGCGGGTGCCGTCGGCCTCGGTGAATTCCCAGCTTTCTGCCACCTGGCGCTCGTGAAATGCACGCACGCGTTGGGCAGCCACTTTCAAAGCCTCGCGCTGGGCAGAATCGAGGGTGTCGAAGGCTTGCTTCAATTCGGCTTGGCCAATTTCAAGCTCAGCTGCGCTATTGGCCTTCACTCGATCAAATTTCTCGGTGAACTCCAAAAGGGCATCATCGCCGCGCTTGCGCACTGCATGAATAATGTCTGCCACCGCGCCTTCCACATGCGGATCGCGTTGTTCTTCATAGGCGAGCAATGCACGAAACTGCTCGGCAAAGTTGGCATCTTCTGTAGACAATCGACGAATTTGGGAAGACATTGTTTACTACCTTTAAAATTTCACGCTACTGCTTGGGTGAACACATCCAGAATCGGCTGCAAAGCCTCGTACTTCATTTTCAACGCCGCTTGGTTGACCACCAAACGGGAAGATATTTCACAAATTTCCTCAACCTCGACCAACTTATTGGCACGCAAGGTTGAACCAGTGCTGACCAAATCGACGATGGCATCGGCCAGGCCCACCAGTGGCGCCAGTTCCATGGAGCCATACAACTTGATTAGGTCCACATGCACACCGCGATTGGCGAAGTGCTCGCGGGCACTGTTGACATACTTGGTAGCGATGCGCAAACGCGCACCCTGCTTGACTGCGCTGGCATAGTCAAAGCCTTCAGGCGCCGCTACACACAAGCGGCATTTGGCAATGTTCAAATCGAGCGGTTGATACAAGCCCGCACCGGAATGTTCAATCAGCACGTCTTTTCCGGCCACGCCCAAATCGGCGGCCCCGTGCTGCACATAGGTGGGTACATCGGTTGCGCGCACGATGATGATTTGCACATCGGCACGGTTGGTACCAATAATGAGCTTGCGCGATTTTTCGGGGTCCTCGGACGGCACAATGCCCGCTTTCTCCAGCAGGGGCAGCGTTTCCTCAAAAATGCGTCCCTTGGACAGGGCCAGTGTAATCATTGGGCTACTCTCGTCACATCTGCGCCCAGTTTGCGCAGCTTCTCTTCCATTCTGTCATACCCGCGATCCAGATGATAAATACGGTCAATTCGCGTTTCATCGCTGGCAGCCAAACCAGCAATCACCAGGCCAGCAGAGGCGCGCAGGTCGGTGGCCATCACTGTGGCACCATCCAGCCGCTCAACGCCTTTGATAATCGCCGTGTGGCCTTCAATTTCAATATTGGCACCCAATCGCACCATTTCCTGAACGTGCATGAAGCGGTTCTCAAAAATGGTTTCGTTCACCACTGCGGTGCCATCGGCCACACAGTTCACTGCCATCAGCTGGGCCTGCATGTCCGTGGCAAAGCCGGGAAATGGCGCTGTGCGCGCACCCACTGCCTTGGGACGTGTGTTCATGCTGGCATGAATTTTTGTGCCGTCCACTTCAATGCTCACACCCGCCGTGCGCAGCTTTTCTATGGTTGCGTCCATGCTGTCTGCATCGGTGTTGTTCAAGGTAATGTTGCCACCGCAGGCTGCCACAGCACACAGAAAGGTGCCCGCCTCAATTCGATCAGGCATCACTTGGTAGTCGCAACCATGCAGCTTTTCAACGCCATGAACGGTAATGGTATCAGTGCCAATACCTTCAATTCTTGCGCCCATCTTCACGAGCATTTTCGCCAAGTCCACCACTTCAGGCTCACGGGCGGCATTTTCGATGATGGTAGTACCTTCAGCCAAAGCGGCTGCCATCATCAGGTTCTCAGTACCGGTCACGGTCACCATGTCGGTCACAATGCGCGCGCCCTTCAGGCGCTTCGCCTTGGCATGAATGTAACCTTTTTCAATGGTAATTTCGGCACCCATGGCCTGCAGGCCTTTGATGTGCTGATCAACCGGGCGCTGCCCGATGGCACAGCCACCCGGCAAGCTCACGCTGGCCTCACCAAAACGGGCCACCAAGGGGCCTAGCACCAAAATACTGGCGCGCATGGTTTTCACCAAATCGTAGCTGGCGATGGGCTCCGAAATTTCTTCTGCCCGCAAGGCCAGTTGGTTTTCACCATGCCAAAAACACTGAACACCCATGGAGCCCAGCAAGCGCAGGCAAGTGTTGATGTCGCGCAGGCGGGGCACATTGGTAATGGTGACCGGTTCGGCGGTCAGCAAACTTGCACACAAAATGGGCAAGGCCGCATTCTTCGCGCCAGAAATCGACACTTCTCCGTGAAGCGGCTTTCCGCCACGAACCAAAAATGAATCCATTGAAGGGCAGTCCTTTTTACACTTGTTGTTGAGCCCATTCCGCGGGCGTCAATGTTTTCATCGACAGGGCGTGAATCTCGGCACGCATTCTGTCACCCAGTACTGCATACACTTTTTGATGGCGCTGAATGGCACGCAGTCCTTCAAACGCACTGGCCACGATGACCGCCTCAAAATGCTGACCGTCACCAGACACGGTGAGGTGCTCACATTCCAAGCCCTGCGCAATGTAGCCGCGAACGGTTTCAGGCAACAACATGATTTTTCCTATCCTTTTGATTCAACAGCACTATTATCCCCTCAATTTGTAACCAGAGGTCACCATGCGCATCGCAATTACGGTCAAAACCGCCCAGGCAGAAAGGCCAATGGCCAAGCTGAACCAGGGACTAACATCGCTGATGCCGAAAAAACCGTAGCGAAAACCGTCGATGAGGTAGAAAAACGGATTGAAATGCGACACGGTTTGCCACACGGCCGGCAGGGAGTGAATGGAATAGAACACACCCGACAAAAAAGTGGCCGGCATAATGATGAAGTTCTGGAAGGCGGCCAGTTGGTCGAATTTTTCAGCCCAAATACCGGCAATTACCCCCATGGTACCCAGCAAGGCTGAACCTACCAATGCGTGTACAAGAATCCACACCGGGTTGTACACATGCAAGCCGACAAACGCCACCGTGACCAACAAAACCCCCAAGCCAACAGCAATGCCACGGGCCATGGAGGCCAGCACGTAAGCAGAGAAAAACTCCAGATGTGACAAAGGCGGCAACAGCACGAACACCAGATTGCCTGTGATTTTTGACTGAATTAAGCTTGAAGAAGAGTTGGCAAACGCGTTCTGAAGCACTGACATCATCACCAAACCAGGCACCAGGAATGCGGCATAACTCACGCCGGGATAAGGCTCTACTTTGCCATCCAGTACATGCGAGAAAATCATGAGGTAAAGCAAGGCTGTAACCACCGGGGCCAGCACGGTTTGAAAACTGACCTTCCAGAAACGAAGAATCTCTTTCTTGAACAAGGTTTGCCAACCAGTCATTTGGCACCCCCACTCATCAGTTGCACAAATACCTCTTCAAGATCTGGTTTTTCGATACTGCACTCCAATACATCCAAGTGGTCTTTGCGACATTGCGCCAGTATTTGCTCGATTTCTGCAGGTCCATTCAATGCCAAGGTGTAACGCCCCTCGCTCACATTGGCCTTCAATACCTTGGCTTGCAGGCTGGCGGGCAACACACCATTCAACTGCATGTTCAGGGTTTGATTGGCGTGCTTTTTCAACAGGTTTGGCGTGGTGTCCACAGTCAGTACCTCGCCCTTTTTCAACATGGCGATGCGATTACACAGGGTTTCTGCCTCTTCAAGGTAATGCGTGGTCAGCAGAATTGTGTGTCCCTTTTGGTTCAGGCCAGCAATGAATTTCCAAAGCGTTTGACGCAGTTCCACATCAACACCTGCAGTAGGCTCGTCCAGCACAATCACCGGCGGCTTGTGAACCAGGGCCTGGGCAACCATCACACGGCGCTTCATGCCGCCCGACAAGGTGCGCATATTGTTGTCAGCCTTGTCCATCAGGCTCAGCGAATGCAATAGTTCGTCAATCCAGTCGTCGTTCTTCTTCAAGCCAAAATAGCCTGACTGAAAACGCAAGGTTTCCCGCACCGAAAAAAACGGGTCAAAAACCAGTTCTTGGGGCACTATGCCAATGCTTCGGCGCGCATCGCGAAACTGATCCACCACGTCAAAACCCATGACCTTGGCTGCACCCGTGCTGGCCCGGCTTAGACCGGCAATAATATTAATCAGTGTGGTTTTGCCGGCGCCATTGGGGCCGAGCAAGGCGAAAAATTCCCCTTCCTGAACTGTGAGCGACACATTGTTCAAGGAACGAAATTCACCAAAATATTTGGATACCGAGCTTAGCTCTAGTGCAAACGACATGACTTCTCGCACCCATGAAAGGTGCTACAGGTTTTAGGAGAAGAGAGATTGTACTCCGTAGGCAGCAATCAAACTGTTCAGCTGCGCAGGAGGATGTTGGAGTTCAAGGGTTTTGTCTGATTTAAGCACTCGCTTGGCCGCGAGAATGACGGCCAATGCGGTGGAGTCCACATGCTTGACTTCGGAAAAGTCGATGACATGGTCGCCCAAGGCGAATGCCCTGGCGACCTCGGCGATCACTCGGTCTCCGTTGCGAACGGTAATTTGATCAACCGACACCTTCATATCAACCCTTCGCGTTCAGGGTTTTCAAGGTTTGAATCAAACCATCAACCCCTGAGCTGGACAGCACAGTGCCAAACTGGGCTTTGTAGGAATCAACCAACCACAGACCCAATACACTCAGGTCATAAATCAGCCATTTGCCGTCTTTCTTTTCGACACGGTAGGCCAAATCCACTGGCGGAGCGCCTTTCTGAATAACACGGCTATTCACGATCACATCCGTGTCTTCCGGGCGAGCCCGCAGACGGTCTACCTGCAGAGTTTGATCACCCACCTGCGCCAAAGCGCCGGAATAGGTTTTCACCAGAAGGGTGCGAAACTCTTTGGTAATTTGCTCGCGCTGCTCTGGCGTGGCTTCGCGCCAAGGCCGACCCACCACCAACTGGGTCATTTTCCGAAAGTTCACATTGGGCATCACTTTCTGGTCAATCAGGGCATCCAGCTTTTTGGGGTCAGCCAATAGTTCCTGCTTACGCGCCTTGATCTCTGTCAGCACTTCGTTGCTGAACTTTTCAACAAACTCATTGGCAGGCATATCCTGTGCCATGGCTGGCTGGGCAATCAGGCCAAAACCCAGAGCTGCAGCTGCAACCCATTGAAACAACTTGTTCACTGCAATATTCATGATTCTTCCAAAATGCTTGTGGTTAGTCTAAAAACGCAATACCTACCCAAGGGTTGACCACCCCAAAGCCAATCAGTTCAACAAACCCAAGCCAGACTTGGCCCGCTCGCTTTGCTGCAGGTCGATTGGCAAGCCAATGGGTGAATTTGAGTCGGGCTGAGTATTCGAGCCCGCGCTGCCCTGTTCAATCTGCATCAACGCAGCCTTGAAGGGTGGAAAGGACTCGGGAATGTGGCTGCGAGACTCTTCTTCGAAATCCTCATAGCCTTGCTCGTCAGGGTCAGGGGCACCATCTCGTACCAAACTGGCACGGCGCCTCAAGTAAGCGTCGCGCACGAAAGCGTATTGGTCGAGTGCCACGCGTTCTACCAGGTCAGTGGCCGGCAACAGACGTGCACGGGTATTCACCACATTCACAACCAGCAAACTATTGCGCACCCTGACGTCGTCATAGTGGTAAAGCGGATCAAGCGGCGCATCGACAAGCCGGGCAGGTGCGTCACGCAAGGTACTTGGCCCCAATAGAGGCAACACCAAATAAGGGCCCGAACCCACCCCCCACACGCCCAAAGTTTGACCGAAATCCTCGTCGTTTTTCTGGAACCCCAATTCTGTGGCCACATCGGCCAAACCCACAATTCCGATGGTTGTATTCAGGGCAAAACGCGTGATGTCGCTTCCAGCAGCCTTGGGCTTGCCTTGCAGCAAATTGTTGACTGCTACGCTGATGTCATCAAGGTTGGAAAAGAAATTTCCGATGACGGTTTTGATCTCTGGCGGCGTTACCTTGTCGTAACCCTGCGCCAGTGGCTTCACCACCGCCTTGTCAACCACCTGGTTAAATCCGTCAACAGAACGGTTGAATCCTTCCAAGGGGTCTGACTCAGAAGGGGCGCGCATGCTGGTGCATGCACTGGACAAGCCAAGCACGCCTAGCAGCAAGATCACTTTTCGAATGGACATTAACACTTCAAATCCCCTTAATCACTTTTCGGAGTCGCCTTCCGAGGCTTTGCTAAACAAAAACTGGCTGATCAGGTTTTCGAGTACCACCGCAGACTGAGTACGCGCAAATTTCTCGCCACCCGCCAAGTTTTCCAGGTCGCCACCTGCTTCAATACCCACATATTGCTCGCCCAGCAAGCCTGAAGTGAGAATTCTAGCTGAAGAGTCCTTGGGAAACTCGAAGCCCTCCTCCAAATCCAGGGACACGACTGCACGGAAAGTGACAGGATCAAGATTGATGTTGGCCACGCGACCCACGGTAACGCCCGCACTTTTGACCGGCGCACGGGGCTTTAGACCACCGATATTGTCAAATTCAGCTGTCACCCGGTATTGATCACCCGTAGTGAAAGAACTCAAATTGCCTGCCTTCAAGGCGAGAAATACCAGGGCAAGTGCACCAATCAGTACAAACAGGCCCACCCAAAAATCCACCGCTGTGTTCTTTTTCATACCTTCAATCCGTTAAATACTGAACATGAGTGCCGTAAGCACGAAATCGAGACCCAAAATGGTCAGGGAGGAAATCACCACGGTTCGGGTGGTGGCCCTGGAAACACCCTCGGGTGTTGGTTGACAGGCATAGCCCTGAAACAGGGCAATTGAACTGACAGCCACACCAAACACCACACTTTTGATCACGCCGTTGAGAATGTCATCGCGTACATCGACGCCCGCCTGCATTTGGGACCAGAATGCACCGGCGTCCACGCCGATCAGCAGCACACCCACCACATAACCGCCAACAATACCCACAGCGCTAAACAAACCCGCCAGCAGGGGAAGAGAAATGAGGCCTGCTATCCAGCGAGGCGAGACAATACGCGCCTTTGGATCGACTGCCATCATTTCCATGGCGGTCAATTGCTCCCCTGCTTTCATCAGGCCAATTTCAGCAGTTAGCGACGTGCCAGCCCTACCTGCGAACAACAAGGCAGAGACCACTGGACCCAATTCACGCACCAGTGACAAAGCAACCAAGAGACCCAAGGCCTGCTCGGCACCATACCTGTTCAAGGTGTAATAACCCTGCAAGCCCAAAACGAAACCGACAAAAAGCCCTGAGACCACAATGATGACCAGAGAATAATTGCCAATGAAATGAACCTGATCAATGATGAGGCGGGGGCGCAACAGGGCTCTGGGAAGCAACATGAACAAGGTGCCCACGAAACGCGCAAAAATCCCCAAACCAGCGATTGTGGCAATAACGCCGGCACCCAGGCGGGAAACCAAGAGGACCGGATTCATGCAAAGTCCTCCTGCAAGTTGCGCGCGGGGTAATGAAACTTTACTGGCCCTTCAGGCAAACCCTTGATGAATTGTTGAACGTAAGGATCCTGGTTGGCCTCTACCTCTGCCGGTGTGCCTTGCGCCAGAACTTTGCCGTTCGCAATCACGATGACATGGTCGCTGATTGCAAATGACTCGTGAATATCGTGTGTGACCACCACCGAGGTGGCACCCAATGCATCATTCAGCGTGCGAATGAGATTCGCCGTAATACCCAATGAAATCGGGTCAAGCCCGGCAAAAGGCTCGTCGTAAAAAATCAGTTCGGGATCCAGAGCAATTGCGCGCGCCAGGGCCACTCGCCGACTCATACCACCGGAAATTTCTGATGGAAAAAGATTGCTGGCCCCTCGAAGACCCACCGCCTGCAACTTCAATAGCACCAAATCGCGAATGGCCGCCTCGGGAAGGTTGGTGTGTTCACGCAGCGGAAAGGCTACATTCTCGAAAACGTTCAAATCGGTAAATAAGGCGCCAAACTGAAAAAGCACACCGATTTTTTTGCGAAATGCATAAAGCTGCTGCGTATTGGCAGTCACCACATTTTGGCCAAGCACTTGAACCTCACCCCGATTCACTGGGTACTGACCGCACATGAGACGCAACAAAGTAGTTTTGCCCGAACCGGAGCCACCCATGACAGAAACCACTTTGCCCTTGGGAATGTCCAGCGAAATGTTTTCCAGAATGAGGCGATCGGCATAGCCGAAATCCACGTTTTTTAATTGAGCAACAAAGCCCATGGGGGCTCCTTAATAAGCGAATACGAATTTGGGGGCTATTGTACCCCGAAGGACATGCGCCCACCATCCAAATGGTGATGGGCTCACTCACAAGGCATGACCACGAAGCGTGGAAATGGTTTCATCAAAGTATGATCCGCAGCACTTCAACCCTGAAAAGACTGCCCGTGCCATCACTGCGTGTGTTTTTAATTGGTCTTTGCACCGCCTTGACCGCTTGCGTGGCCACTCCACAGTCACGAAGCCTTGCGATTGCTCTACCTGAGGCACAGCAGACGCTCGAATTGAATGCAGTTTTTTGGGCAGATAAAGTTCAACACAGCAGCAACGCCTGGCAGAGACATCAACAAACATTCACCTTTCGGCTCGAAAACATACCCGCCAATCAAGTGCTTGAACTGATCTCTCGCGAACTAGAACTTGGCTATGAAATGGATGGCTGTGGCGACTCGCCGGTCAGCTTGGTGGGAAGAGACATGCCACTTCAACAGGTTATTGAAAGCCTGGAACTTCAAGCAGGGGCCAGCGTGCGCTTTGAAGCAAAACAGCTGTCCATGCGCTGCGAAGTTGATGAACTGAGGGTGTATACCCTCGACTACCTGTCAATTGCGCGGCAAATGAATGATTCATCGAGCCTGAGTTCGGCAATCGCTGGCGGCCCGCGCGAGTTAACGGATCGCCGGGAGACAGGCAATCGCTCAGAACTGATTCTGAACAACTCACAACAACACGATTTGTGGCAGGACATCGCAAGTCAAATTGAACAGATTATTCAGGTGCAGGTAAAACCGATCGAACTCTCAACCCGGGAGCGCGTCATTGATGAAGATGAAGACCGAGCCTATGCAAGTACACGCAACATTTCACCTCGCCGCGCACAACCCAATTTGAGAAGTACAACGGCGGTGTCCACCGAAAAACGGGACATCACGACGACACGCAAGGAAACACGCTCCGGGCGAGTCATCGCCAACCCGGAATCAGGAACCGTGTCGGTGATTGCAAAACCCAGCCAGCACCGCAGGGTAGCCCAGTGGCTTGAGCAAATTCAACGCAGGGTTGATCGACAAATCGTGATTGAAGCGGTCATCACCGAGATCTCGTTAAACGATCGCTATGAGCGAGGAATTGACTGGAACGTACTTCGTCAAAACGGAATTACCGCCGGCCTGGCTGTGCAGGGGCTGAATCTGGGTAACCCAGCATTCACTGTGAATGCCCTGCGAACCACCAGCAACACCGACACCAATGTGGCCTTGCGCCTGCTGGAGGAATTCGGAAAAACCGAAGTGCTTTCGTCGCCGCGTGTCGTGACCATGAACCAACAGGCGGCCGTGCTGAAGGTAATCGACAACCAGGTGTATTTCACAACCGATGTTCAAACCAGCGCGCCCACACAAAACAGCCCCGCTTTTTCCACTTTCACTACTCAGGTTCAAACCGTACCGGTGGGTTTCCTGATGACGGTGACACCGCAAATTGCAGACAACAATGCAATTCAGTTGCGGGTTCGCCCAACACTCAGTCGCATCGTGGGTTTTGTGCAAGATCCCAACCCAGCCCTGCAACAACTCAACATTATTAGTCGGGTACCCGAGGTACAAACCCGCGAACTGGAATCGATACTCCGATTGAAAAGCGGTGAAATGGCCTTGCTGGGTGGGTTACGCCAAAAAGAGAACAACAGCTTGAACCGAGGCATTCCCGGTGCCCCGGAATCTATCGACCTGATCACTCAAAGCGAAAACCGCGGTGAGAGCCACATTGAACTGGTGGTGCTACTTAAGGCAACCGTACTCGACAGTGCAACTGCGAATCAGCCACAAACCAGCAAAGAATTAAGTGAACTTAATAAAGCCCTGGCTGCCAGCCTGACCATGTATCAGGCTGGACAAAACAAAGCCCTGAACGCACTTCTTGCTCTCTTGATCGAACGTTATCCAGACACACCTGAACCCTTCTACAACATGGCACTTCATCAAAGCAGCCTTGGACACTTCACCAATGCCCTCGCCTACTTGTCGCAAGCCGAGGAGCAATGTGCGCTACACGAATGTTCACTACCCCTACTTACAGTACGTTCATTGATTCAGGCGAAACTTCAATGAAGCAAATACCGCCGGACACAGCCTTCAAGAACATTGACAACACGATTGCCTATGCCAGCGCAGCAAATGCATCGGACATACACATTACACCCTCACCCGTGAACTTCTGGGTGCGATTGCGTGTGAACGGAAAACTGGGGCAGGCGCAAGGTATTCCGAGCGATACAGGCAGGTCGCTTATTCAAGCATTCAAGGCCGAGAGCAAAATGAATATTGCTGAAACGCGCCGCCCACAAGACGCACGGCTAACTCGCAACAACCTTGATCTTCGACTGGCCACCCACCCTAGCTTGCATGGAGAAAACCTGGTGATCCGGCTATTGAATACGCACAGCCGCATGCCCTTGAATCGGCTTGGCTTAAGTCAAGCTGCCCTGGCGCATATTCAACAACTGCTTGCCCACGAGCACGGACTCACATTGGTAGCTGGCGCAACAGGCAGCGGGAAAACAACCACGCTGCATGCGATGCTCAACAACCTGGGTGCATGTGCAGGTCGGATTGCAACACTTGAAGACCCAGTAGAAATCATCAATCCCGACGCAGTTCAAACCGACTTGTCACGGCTACCTCACCTGAACTTCGCCTCGGGCTTGCGTTCATTGATGCGCCAGGACCCAGACACCATTCTGGTCGGCGAAGTCAGGGATGAAGAGACCGCCGAACTCACCCTGAATGCTGCACTCACCGGACATCGGGTTTTTGCGTCTGTACACGCACCGGATTGCCTTGGGGCCATCAGCCGGCTCACCGAACTGAATGTGCGCCTGGGCAGCCTGATGAACTGCCTGAACGGCATTGTCACCTTGCGCTTGAAACCTGCAGAACAAAACGAACAACGCCAATTGTGGGCTGAAATTGTCAACCTGAAAAACATGCCCCGAAAAAAGGTACTCAGTTGCAAGAGCATTGATGAACTGATGCAACTTTTCTCATCAGCAAATCACCTTCCATTTCCCTCATCGTCAACCTTGAACCCAAGCCATGAAAACTAAGCCACTTGGCGACAGAATAAAGCCAGCCACGTGGCGTACCTGGTTAGGCCAATGGGCTGAATTGTTGCAGTCTGGCATGCCCGCGCTTGATGCGCTTTCACTGAGCAGTGAACTGCAAAAGGGCCATTCACGAGGAAAACTTTTAAACTTGGGCTTATCCCGGACATCGCGCTTTCTTCAAGAAGGGCAGAACATTCAAACCGCCTTTCGTGCCGCATTCGGCAAAGTGCCCATGCACCTGGAAATTGCACTGGTGTGTGCACAAGCCAGCGGTGATCTTGGCTTGGCCTTACAAACCCAACTGGATCGCTGGAAAACCACCAGCGATGCACAACACACCTTGGGTAAAAGCCTTGTTTATCCAATGCTGGTTTTAACGCTGGCCTGCGCATGCTGGGTATTGCTTCATCACGTGAGTGCACCGCATTTAATACAAAAAACGAACACATCCACACCCACCATCACCTCGTCAGACAGCCTTCTTTTCATCGGTATTGTCGTGTTGTTAATTGCCACTTACTTCAAATTCAGACCCATCAACAATCAAACTGAATTACAGACGCTACTGCCACACAATCTTTGGCTTACATCGAATTTTTATCATGTGATTGCATGCGAACTCCATGCCGGCCTGGATTTGATGCACTGCCTACGCCACCGCACCCTGCACACAGCAAGCTGGTGGGGTGGTATTTATCTGTCAACGAAAACCCTGCAAAGGCTTAACAAGCTGATGTTGGGCATTCAACAACAGTTGAAATTGGGCATGTCACTAAGCCAGTCGATGCAGGCAGCCGGCGCACCTGGTTTCCTGGTGCGTCAAAGTCAACTGGCCGAGCAAACCGGCAACCTGGCTTACTGCTTTTTCTTGGCTTCAACAGTGTACGAAATGCGGGCGAGGGAAACCCAACAACGCCTGCAAAACACTTTGCCTTCAATGGCCTTGGCCATTGCCGCACTTACGCTTGCGCTGGCCTATCAATTCACATTGGCACCGCTGTACAACAACCTGACTGGCCTGTCATGACAACCACACCAATGCATGCTGATGTGTGGGTGATTGAGCAGGGCCACGCAATTCTGTTTCGGCAACAAGACCAGCAGTGGGCAGAAGAACAACGCCTTCCCTACAGTGAGTTTAGTGGTAGTGCAATTGCACTTTCCAGCTTCAGCTTGCCAGACACACTTGTGTACCTCAATGTATTTCAAAACAAGATTACGACCTCACCGTGGGCAGAGCACCGCTGGGCTGGAATTGCAGAAGACCCGCCGAGAATTATTGAATCACCGGCAACAGCCTTTCACCAAGAAGTACTGACCGAACTGCGCGGCATGGGACAAAGCGTTCGGATTATTTCTTCGGAAAAATCAGCACAATTCAATCGCGCTGTTCACATGGCACTTCTGAATACGCACGAATTCAAACACCTAAAGGATTTCTTGAATTCAAACAAATTGGGTATCAGCCAACTCCGTAGCAGCTTTCAACTTTATCTGGGGTTGTGGATCAAACCTTCTGCTCATTATCAGGTGGTTCGCGGTGCAGCAGTTGCTTGCGTGCTGGGTACTTTTCTTTTGATGAGTTGGCATACAAACCAACAACAATCAAAACTCGAGAAAGCGAATTTTCAGCACCTCAAGAATTCGCTCGATGCTGCGCCTCGTAACGCCAAAGAAGCGCCATTCGCGGATTGGCAGGAACAAATTCGAAAATTTGGTCAAGACGAACGCGCCAACCTGCTTTCACTGAAAATATTGTGGGACGAACAGGGAGAAATTCTGACCACTGCAGATTTGGCCCGAGCGCGAAAACGAGTGCCCAAGGGCTGCACGCTCAATAGCTCCACCCAAGCGCAATGCTCAGTTGGAGCAACAAACCAATGAGCAAACTGACAACGACAACACGGAGAATTGTTGGCTTTCGCTGGGTTCGCCCCGCAATCGATTTGGCATTGTTACTTACGGCCCTTTTTGCACTGGTCGCTCTGCGTAACATGGAAATTGAACAACAACTGAATAAGAAGCCAAACCTGCAAATTCAGCAATCCGTGCCAGTAAGAAAAACTCTTTTTCTGGAGCAACAATTCAATGCCGAAGCCGACTTGTGGCAAACCTGGACCACTTGGATGAACACCAAACAGCCCGATTCAGGGCAATGCCTTGTAGAGACAAAACCCACCCTAGTTGACACACCGTTTTACCTGCTCTGCTTTGGCAAAGAGCCCGCCAGCACTCGATCGAATATTGCGCTAAACAACAGCCTGCAAGGCAAAAACTTTTTTGTAGCACCCTCAATTCCAACTTCAACAAAAGCTGAAGAACCCGCGGCGAAAATTTCCGCGCCCACCTACAAGGTACAAGGCTGGATAATCACCCAGCAAGGTCAAAAAACTTTTGATCCCGTTCAAAAAAAGTGGCTGCCATGAGAAGCGCGTTTCAACAGCGAGGCTATTCATTGCTTGCACTTTTAATTCTGATTTTGATGCTGGGTTTTGCAGCCCTGGAATTTCGCAACAATGAAGCTTTCAGGCAAGGGCTTTTGCTTCAACAAAAGGCCCGTGAAACCCAAACACTTGAACAAATTCGAGCCAGCTTGTTGGGCTTTGCTTCCAGCCAGGGTTTGCACAGTCAAAGTCATTTGGGCCACCTTCCTTGCCCAGCGATTCAACCGGGCGAACCTGCGCAAACCACTTGTTTGAACAAGCCCTGGGGCTACCTGCCCGTTCATAGCAAAGTTGCCATCAACTATCTGAACGCAGGGCTTGATGCGCGCTTCAACGAACTGGAGCCATCAACCAACATGCAATGGCAGTACGCTGTTTCAAGCCAGTTGATTCAACCGAACGCTTTGGGCTGGAGTCGTTGGGTGAACTACGCCAAACCCACAATTCAAATTCGAATTCCCGCTGAGAATAATCTCATCAAAACAAACATCGTTGCGGTGGTCGCAAAAAGCGTTACACCCACCGCAGAACATCAGTACGACATTTCCTCCCCCTATGTTTTGCTTCACCTGAGTGAATTACGAACCCACATGAAACGGGTACAACAGCATCAACTTAAAAGCACACTGAACGCTTGGCAACAACTCAACCCGCAATTCAACGCGAGCACAAGCGACCATGAAAACATGGTGCTTGCTGACCCGTTTTCCAACCTGTATGAGCCCATTGACTCAGGTTGCCAATGCCGCTGCACAAAAACGCGCTGCAGTTGCCATTGCCAAAACGCAGGCCACTGGATGTCGTCAGCTTCATGCTTGGACAACAATCCAAACTGCACAAGCCACAACACACAAACGGATTGCACCAGCCTGGCCAACCAGCCCTGCGTATTCAATGGCCCAGCCCAAATGAAAAACCTGTGGCCAGTCAGCCACTTCGAACCCATCGCTGCCGTCAACAAATCATGTCGACCTACCCACAGCAACCAGTGCCCGCTGAGTCAAAACAGCACGGCTTGCACTTGCCGCTTTTCCTGGCCCGACAACACCTTGTCCAGTCTCAATCAATTCAGTTTCAAACTGACAGGCACACCATGAATTGCCGTCCACAATCCTTCACTGCCAACGCACATGGTTTCATGCTGATTGAAGTCGCGCTTGTAGTGGTACTCATGGCTATTATTCTTGGGCCGGTGCTTCACCTCTTGGCCAGTCAGCGCGAGAAAGACAAAGTACTCACACACTTGGATTCACGACAGCGCATTCTTGAAGCAGTGGAGGGTTTTGTACTGGCCACAGGCAGGCTGCCGTGCCCGGCAGGCCTCGCCAACGGCGCTGAATTGCGCAGCGGCGACGCCTGCACCCACAAGGAAGGCTGGCTTCCAACTGCCACGCTGGCAAGCTGGGGAATCAGTGGCCAGTGGAAAATGGCAGTGGCCACGCTGGAACAGGCCGGCGAGCCTGCCCGGAATGCGCTGGTTTCGGCGCAACCTTTCGCACAACTGAGCCCGCAACAGTTAACCGAAATTGTCATGGCTCCTTACACCGCCAACCACGCAATCGGTACCGGGCCATTGCCTGCCATTCATCTGTGTCAGCTTGTGCAAGGCCATGCAATTCCACCCAATGTGAATTCAGGTTGCGGCGCGCACACCTTGCTGAACGCCACCACGGTTTGGCTTGCATATCCGGTTCACGACCTGGCCAACCAAAATCGGTACCAACAATTTTTTATCAATCCCGATCAACCCGCAACCAACCCGGTCTGGCTCTCGTTTGAACGCATGAACTGGCTTTGGATGAAACGCGGCGCACTCGACACACCACACATTCAGGAGAATTAAATTGACGCATCCACGCAAACACATTCAACGCGGATTTTCACTGTTGGAACTGGCCATTGCACTGGCCGTGCTGGCCATACTTGCCGGCGGTGTGCTGAAGGGCCGCGAGTTGCTCAATAGTGCGCGGGTGCAAGCCACCATGACCGACATCGCCAATCTGGAAACTGCCTTGTCAGCTTTTCAGGCACGCTATTCAGCATTGCCCGGCGACTTTATTGCGGCAAGCGCAGCAGGACTTTCCAACAGCGGCGGCAACGGCAACGGATTGATTGAAGGCGATGAAACCTGCAATGTATTTACGCATCTTCAGCTGTCTGGCTTTATTCAAGGCGATTTCACTGGCGGAAGTGATGAATCGGGCAACTGCACTGCAAGCAGCACCATGGGCAACCAGTTCAGTGGCCAATACCTGCTCAGCAATCAGCTGCAAGGCCCCAACTCCCGGGAAAATGCAATGGCCTTGCTGATCGGCGAAACCATCCCGGTTGCCCAACTTGCGGAGATTGATCGCAAACTCGATGATGGCAACCCCTTGCGCGGTGCAGTGCAAGTGCTCAGTGGCGAGGAAGAAGTTTGCACCACCGAAGCCGGCCAGTGGGACGAAGCGCAAGGCGCTGATTGCGCAGCGCTCTATATTATTCGTTAAGAAGCCAACTTAACGTCCCATGGACTTGCGGCCAAGAATGATGGCCTCCGCCAGGCTCAAGGCATCCGGCTGACCTTTCAGCACCAGGATATCCCCCGACTCCAACTGTGTGTCGGGGGAAGGGTCTCCACCACGAATGCCGCGCCTGCGAATCGCGCTGACTTCGATATCCAAGTCCAGAATACCCAACTCGGCCAGGCTTTTGCCCACGCCACTGGCCCCCGGTTCCACGAATACGGAATGCAAACGGACCCATTGGTTCTCGGGTGTGTCCGCCTCGTCGTCTACGCCACGAAACACCCCCCGAAACATTTGATAACGCGATTCACGAATGGCTCGAATCTGCTTGACCACCCGCGAAACAGGCACACCCAACAACATCAAGGCCTGCGAGCCCAACATCAAACTGCCTTCAAGAATTTCGGGCACTACTTCGGTAGCTCCAGCCGCGGTCAGTTTTTCCAGATCACTTTCATCATAAGTGCGCACCACCACTGGCACGTTGGGCGCCAAAGCACGTACCGCAGTCAACACTTTTTCAGCAGACTTGAATTCCGCAAAGGTAACCACCACGCAAGAGGCCCGCAACAAACCGGCGGCAACCAGTGTTTCACGTTTCGCAGCATCGCCAAACACCACCGAATCGCCAGCAGCAGTGGCTTCACGAATACGGTCTGGATCCAGGTCCAAGGCCACATAATCCAAATCTTCACGGTCCAGCAACCTCGCCAGGTGCTGTCCACTGCGGCCGAAACCGCAAATCAGCACGTGTTTGGTCGTGGCAAGGCTTTTCTGGGCAATTTGGTGCAACTCAAGCGACTTTTGCAACCATTCCTGGCTGGAAAAGCGCAATACGATTCGGTCTGCGTGTTGAATCATGAAGGGTGCCGCCAACATGGAAAGCACCATGCTTGCCGTGATAGTTTGTAACCAGGGGTCGGGTACCAAAGCAAAACCGGCCGAGCCCGTGTTGGCCAGCAACACAAAACCAAATTCGCCGGCCTGCGCCAGGTAAATACCGGTCCTCATGGCGGTGCCCATGTTGGCACCGAAAATTCGAGCCAGTGCAGCAATCAACAACAGCTTGGCCAACACAGGAAGTACGGCCAGCAAAATAACCCAGTACCAATTCTGCATGACCACTTCCGGATTCAACAGCATGCCAGTGGTCACGAAGAACAGGCCCAGCAGCACATCCCGGAAGGGTTTGATGTCTTCTTCCACCTGGTGTTTATACTGGGTCTCTGCTATCAGAATACCCGCCACAAACGCACCAAGCGCCAGCGACAGTTCAGCCAGTTCGGTCAGCCAAGCCAAGCCCAGGGTAATCAGCAGCACATTCAGCACAAACAATTCCTGCGACTTGCTGCGGGCCACGAAAGTCATCCACCAGTTCATCATGCGCTGGCCAAACACCAGCATCAGCCCCAGCACCAGCGCTGCTTTCACCACCGCCAGGCTCAAAGTCACAGTAAGATTTTCGGCCCCCTGCCCCAGCGCGGGAATGATAATGAGCAGCGGCACCACGGCCAAATCCTGGAACAACAAAATTCCCATGATCTGGCGTCCATGGGGGGAATCCAGTTCAAGCCGCTCGGACAACAATTTGCTGACAATTGCAGTGGAAGACATGGCTGCTGCCCCCGCCAGCACAAAGGCGGTGCTCAGTGGAACTTCCAGAAAATAACCAGCCAGCACCCCCAGGCCCATCACGCCCAGCATGGTCAGCCCCACTTGCGCCAAACCCAGTCCAAACACCACTCGGCGCATGGCATGTAACTTGGGCAAACTGAACTCAAGACCAATTGAAAACATTAGAAAAACAACACCGAATTCAGCCAAGTGGCGGGTTTCGGGTGTGTCGGGCACGATGCCGAACGAATATGGGCCGATCAGCGTGCCCGCAAACAGATAGCCCAGCATGGCGGGCAGCTTCCAGTAACGGAACAGCGAGACCGCCAACACGGCGACCAGCATGAGAATCAAAGAAAGCTCTAGAGCGTTAGGCACGTTTAATGCTTAGGAAGTGGAGAGAATTGGCACGCGCTTTGCTATACTGCCCTGAAAAGAGCACAGCCTCAAGCACCTTCGTTGCTTAAGTCTATCAGGGTCTACCATGTCGAAAACACCGTCGAATAATGACAAACACGATTTTCTGGCCATGGCCAGGGAAGCGCTGGCCATTGAAGCCCAAGCGGTCTTGGCACTGTCCGAGCGCTTGAATGATCAGTTCAGCCAGGCAACCACCGCAATACTGAATTGCAAGGGTCGAGTCATTTTGGTCGGAGTGGGCAAGTCGGGCCTGATTGCCAAAAAAATTGCAGCCACTTTTGCCAGTACCGGTACTCCCTCCTTTTTCGTACATGCCACGGAGGCGTCCCACGGCGATTTGGGCATGATCACCCAAGAAGACGTTGTTATTGCCCTCTCTAACTCAGGAAACACTGAAGAACTGGTGGCGGTATTGCCAGCCATTGCACGCCGCGGAGCAAAAATAGTCGCCATGACCGGCAAACTCGATTCAGCACTCGCCCGTCAGGCCGACCTTGTACTGGACTGTGGCGTTGAAAAGGAAGCCTGCCCCCTTAATTTGGCCCCAACCGCAAGTACAACAGCGGCATTGGCCCTGGGCGATGCCCTAGCCGTGGTGGTGTTGAAGGCGCGAGGTTTCAGCGAAGAAGACTTCGCCCTGTCGCATCCTGGTGGCAGCCTGGGCCGCAAACTGTTGACCCATGTCAGCGATGTCATGCGCAAAGGCGACCGAATTCCCACCGTGGCGCCATCAGCCAGCATTTCCAATGCCATTCTGGAAATTACCAAAAAAGGCTTGGGAATGACTGCCGTGGTGGGGGCCAACAACAAGCTGCTGGGCGTTTTCACCGATGGCGACCTGCGCCGCCTGATCGAACAAGGGCTGGATTTGCGCGGCTTGCTGGTGAGTGAAGTCATGAACAGTGCACCCAAATGCATTTCGCCTGACAAACTGGCCGTCGAGGCAGTTCGCATGATGGAGGTCAGCCACATTAGCCAGGTGGTGGTAACGGACGAGCAAGGTCATATCGTTGGCGCCCTGAATTTCCATGACCTGTTTGAAGCCAAGGTGGTGTAATGGATCAATCGACCGGCCGCGAACCCACTGCTGCCCAAGCAGCTGCGCAAATTAAGCTGATGGGTTTTGATGTAGATGGAACTTTGACTGACGGTGGCCTGTACTTCGGCAATGAAGGCGAAGTTATGAAACGCTTTAGTGTGTTTGATGGGCAAGGCCTTCGATTGCTGATGGACCATGGCATCAAGGTGATCTGGATTACTGCGCGCTCCAGCACCATCGTAGAAAAACGCGCCAAAGACCTTGGCATCTACCAGCTGGTTCAAGGCTGTAAAACCAAACTGCAAGCCTATGATGAAATTCGTCAACTACTTGGATTGGATTGGAGCGAATGCGGCTTTTTTGGAGACGATTGGCCCGATTACCCCGTGCTGAAGCAGGTTGCCCTGGCTGCCACCACCCAGCACTCCCCGGCGGCCATGAAAAACGCAGCCAACTGGATTAACACACGCCCCCCCGGCGATGGTGCTGCCCGCGAATTGTGCGACTTCATTTTGAGTCATCAAGCTGGCTATCAAAACCCCTGGGAAGCATCGTGAAACCAGTAAGTGCTTTTTTCAACCTGCTTTCGCAGTTCATACCGCTGCTGCTGACGTTCGCACTCGCCGCAACCTCGTATTGGTTTGCCATTCAGTCTGAACTGAGCCTGTTTAGCGCCAGCGGGAAAAGCGACCCCACCAGCAGCGACTATTACTTGCGCAATTTCTCGGTACAAAGCCATGACCTGACCGAGAACAAATATTCAATCATTCGTAGCAAGAAAGCCGAGCACATCCCGCAAGGCAACGTCTGGAACATCACCGAACCCGAACTGGAACAGTTTGAATCAGGCAACGGCATGGTGAAAGGCAACGCCCAAAAAGGCGTTTACCTGCTCGATACCGACGAAATTTTCTTGCGGGACAACGTGGTGGTGACCAGTCAAAACGAAGGGCTTCTGACCACCATGAAATCTGAAGAAATACGGATCGACAATATCACCAACGAAATTTCAACCGATAAGAATGTGCTGGTTACCCGGCCTGGCCAACGGTTTGAAGCACGGGGTGCCACACTGAACAACGACACTGGCGAGTTGACTGCCCAAGGGTCAATCAAGTTTCGCATAGAGGCCAAACGATGAAACGCTCCACCTGGATTTCCCTCGCACTGGCTGCGCCTGCACTGGCCCTAGGGGTTTGCGCGCAAGCACTGGAATCTGACAAACAACAACCCACGACCATTGACGCCAACCAGATGACTTACAACGAAAAGTCAAATGTGAACGTTTTCACCGGCAATGTGCTGTTAACACGTGGGAGCTTGGTGATTCGCGGTGACAAATTAACACTGACCGAACGCAGTGACGGTACCCAGTTTGCCACTGTGGAAGGAAAACCTGCCCGCTTCAAACAGCAGCGTGATTCGGAGAAGCCCAATGAAGTACTGCTGATCAACGGCACCGGCAACACGATTGAATTCGACGGCAATAAATCGATAGTGACACTGACAGGTGCTGCCAGTATTCAAAAAAGCACCAATGGTCAGCTCACTGAATCGATCTCGGGTACCAAAATTACGTACGAGCAAAACACAGAATTCCTGAATGTGGTGGGTACGCCCAACAGCAGTGGTTCCTCTCGCGTGCAGGCGGTTATCAAACCAAAAACCCAAGAGACCGAGCCCACACCCACAGGGGGCAGCAAGTGAGCAACACCCCAGCACACACCTTGACAGGACAAGGACGCCTTCAAGCACTTAGCCTACGCAAAGCCTACCGCAGCAAGCGCGTCATTGAAGATGTTTCGCTGCACGTGGACACAGGCGAGGTGGTGGGCCTGCTGGGCCCCAACGGCGCTGGCAAAACCACCTGTTTCTACATGATTGTGGGCCTGGTGAGTGCCGACGAAGGCAATATTTGCCTGGAAGGCTGCGACATCACCTTGCAACCCATTCACGAACGCGCAAGAGCGGGGCTTTCTTATCTTCCTCAGGAAGCCTCGGTGTTTCGCAAACTGACGGTGGAAGAAAACATTCGTGCAGTGCTTGAAATTAATCCGCCCAAAGACAGAACGGTGGACCAGGCAGTCGAAGACCTGCTCAACGATCTGCAAATTGCACACATTCGCACCTCACTTGCCGCCTCACTCTCGGGTGGCGAACGCCGCCGCCTTGAAATTGCGCGTGCGCTGGGTAGCCAGCCTCGCTTCATTTTGCTGGATGAGCCCTTCGCTGGCGTAGACCCGATTGCCGTGCTTGAAATTCAGCGAATTGTGGCGTTTTTGAAATCCAAGGGCATTGGTGTTCTGATCACCGATCACAACGTACGCGAAACCCTGGGTATTTGCGATCGCGCCTACATCATCAGCGCAGGCCGAGTGTTGGCCTCGGGCAGCCCCGAGCAAATTGTAAAAAACGACGATGTACGCCGCGTGTACCTCGGCGAACACTTCCGGATGTAAAGCTGAACCCCCATGAAACAATCCCTTCAGCTTAAAGTCTCGCAAAACCTCACGCTCACGCCGCAGCTGCAGCAGTCCATTCGCCTGCTGCAATTGTCCACGCTCGAATTGCAGCAGGAAATTCAGCAGGCGCTGGCCGAAAACCCGCTGCTGGAGTTGGCCGACGAAGAGGCAGTGGAAGGCGAGCGCACTTTAAGTCTGGACAGTAGCAATGGTGAACTGCATGAGCCGCAAGGCGACAGCTTTGAAGCCGACCCCGACCCCCGCAAAACCAGCGAGCCGGTCAGCGACCAACAAGCCGAACAAGACAACCAGAGCGAAGAAATTGTTCAGCGCGAAACCATCGACTCCATTCAAGACAACTGGGAAGGCGATTGGCGTGACAACAGCGGCGCAGGCGCCGACGGAGATGAAGAAAAACCAGGCCTGCAACTGGCCGCACCCGACAGCAGCCTGCATCAGCACCTGATTGAGCAGTTGCGCATGACGCAGGCCAGTGAACGGGACAAAAACCTGGTGCTCTGGCTGATCGACTACCTCAGCGACGACGGCTACCTGACTGTTGAACTCGAAGACCTGTGGGAAACCCTGCAGGACGAGCCTGACCTGGAGTTTGAAGAACTCGGCGCGGCCCTGCGCCTGCTGCAAAGTTTTGATCCGCCCGGTGTGGGTGCGCGCAACGCAGCGGAATGCCTGTTGTTGCAACTGGCACAACGCAAAGACATCACCTGCCAGCACAGCCTGTACACCCACTGCCAGCAAATTATTCGTGATCACTTGGGCTTACTGGCACAGCGCGACTTCACCAAGTTGAAGAAGGCTTTAAACGTCGACGAGGATGTGCTGAAAACATGTCATCAAATCATTCGCTCACTCGAGCCGTTTCCCGGTGCGCGCTTTCGCCGCATTGACGACGACCATGTGGTGCCCGACGTGATCGTGAAAAAACTCAACGGTCAGTGGCATGTTCAACTGAACCCGGATGTGATGCCAAAAATTCGCATCAATGAAATGTATGCCTCCATTTTGCGATCTCACCGCGGCCAAAGCGCACAACTTAGCGCCCAACTGCAAGAGGCCCGCTGGTTGTTAAAAAACGTTCAGCAGCGATTTGACACTATTTTACGGGTTAGCCAAGCCATCGTAGAACGTCAAATTGGCTACTTCAATCACGGCGAAATCGCAATGCAGCCCTTGGTTCTGCGGGAAATTGCCGATTTGCTGGGTCTGCATGAATCGACCGTGTCAAGGGTTACCACGCAAAAATATATGTTGACGCCCTATGGGTTGGTTGAGCTAAAGTATTTCTTCGGAAGCCATGTTTCCACCGACTCAGGTGGCCAGGCTTCCAGCACGGCCATCCGTGCACTCATCAAGCAACTGATTACTGCGGAGGACGCCAAGCAGCCGATATCTGACAGCCAAATCGCCGACCTACTCGGTCAACAGGGCATCGTGGTCGCAAGACGCACGGTCGCTAAATACCGGGAATCACTGAAAATACCCCCGGTGAACATGCGCAAGTCGCTTTAACTGTTAAAGCTTCCCCCCGCAGCAACGAAAGGAGATACCTTATGAACTTGAACATCAATGGTCATCATCTGGAAGTTACCCCAGCGATTCGAAACTACGTCATCGAAAAACTGGATCGGGTGAAAAGGCATTTTGATCACGTCATTGATGCATCGGTGACCATCTCGGTGGTCAAGCTGGTTCAAAGGGCAGATGTCACGCTGCACGTTCGCGGCAAAGACATTCACGCTGAATCAAGTCATGAAAACCTCTACGCCGCCATTGATGCGCTGGCCGACAAACTGGATCGCCAGGTACTGCGTCACAAAGACAAACTGACCAACCACAACCACACTCCCATGAAACACCAGGTGGTCGAAGAAGCTGAATAAACCTCTGTAATTTCAGGGAAAATCAAAAGGCGGACTTCCATCCGCCTTTTCTGTTTTTATGGCGTATAATCGGCCCCACGATTAGAAGCGGGTCTCAGGAATCAACAGCGATGAACTTGATCGCAAATCTACTTCCACCATCCAACATCTTGTTGGACACACAGGTCACCAGCAAAAAGCGCGTGTTTGAACAAGCCGGTCTGGTCTTTGAAAACAACCAAGGCATCGCAAGATCCAAGGTGTTCGACAGTCTGTTTGCGCGTGAACGTTTGGGCTCCACTGGCTTAGGTCAGCAGGTGGCCGTACCGCATGGCCGCATCAAGGGCCTGCGCGAACCTATCGCCTCGCTGGTGCGTGTGCAAGACCCCATCCCTTTTGATGCCCCCGACGGCCAACCCGTCAAGCTGCTCATGTTTTTGCTGGTGCCTGAAAGCGCAAACCAACATCATCTGGATATACTGTCAGAACTGGCTCAAATGCTGTCTGACAAAGATTTCCGTGAGAAACTCATGACAGAATCCGATCCCGGCGCCACTCACCAACTGATCGCCAACTGGGAGCCTTACCAACCCGCGAGTTAAGCCTGTGAAGCAACTGAAAGAACTGATCGAAGCCAACCGCAACAAACTCAAGCTTGACTGGCTGGCCGGTTTAAATGGTGGTGACCGCCACCTGGATCTTCAGTGTTTTGCTTCCTCTGATCTCGTAGGTCACCTCAACACCATTCACCCGGGTCGCATCCAGGTATTTGGTCGACAGGAAATCGAATATTTCGCCCGCATTAGCGACGAACGCAAAAAACACCAAATCGACAAGCTGATTGAAGGCGATCCACCCGCTGTCATCGTGGCGGAATCATTTCAACCGCACCCACTGCTGAAAACCGCCTGCGACGAATCCAACATTCCCCTGCTCGCCACACCCCTGTCGGCCGCCGAAATCATCGACTTTCTGCGCGTGTATATCAACAAATGGCTCGCCCCCACCACCATGATGCATGGCGTTTTCATGGATGTGCTGGGCATGGGCGTGCTCATATGTGGCGAATCAGGTTTGGGCAAAAGCGAACTGGGCCTGGAATTGATTTCACGCGGGCATGGCCTGGTGGCTGACGACGTGGTGGAGTTCTCGCGCGTGGCCCCCAACTACATTGAAGGCCGCTGCCCGGAACTGATTCGCAACCTGATGGAAGTGCGCGGCGTAGGCCTGCTCGACATCAAGGCTATTTTTGGTGAAACCGCGGTTCGCCGAAAAATGCGGTTGAAACTGATTGTGCACCTGGTGCGCAAAGCCTCGCTTGAATTGCACCAGGAACGCTTGGTGACCGAGCAGCAATTCCAGGAAGTATTGGGCCTGCCCATTCGCAAAGCCATATTGCCAGTGGCAGCAGGCCGTAACCTGGCCGTGCTTCTGGAAGCCGCGGTCCGTAACACCATTTTGCAAATGCGGGGCATCAATACACTGGACGAGTTCATGGTGCGTCAACAAAAAGCCATGCTCAGTGAGTTGGGTGGCATCGACCACCTCCAGGTTGACCCCGACACTGAAACGGACATCGGCCATGATTAACATGAAAGTGGTTTTGGTCACCGGCCTTTCAGGCTCGGGCAAATCAGTTGCAATTCGTGCGCTGGAAGACTCCCACTTTTACTGCGTTGACAACTTGCCGCCGTCCTTCATTCCGCAAGTCATCCAACGCTTGTCCTCCGAAGGCATCACGCAGATTGCGATTGCGGCCGACGCTCGCACCGGGCGGGACATTGTCGATGTACCCCAAATTGTCCAGGCCCTGAAAGCCGACGGGACCGATGTGCGCATTCTGTTTCTCGATGCCGACGATGAAACCCTGATCACCCGCTACTCGGAAAGCCGCCGACGTCACCCCATGAGCGCACGCCTTGGCGAACAGGCCACGGTGCAAGAATGTGTTGATGCGGAACGAGAAGCGCTCGAACCGCTGAGAAACATTGCAAGCTGTATTGACACCTCAGCCCTGCAACCCAACGTGCTGCGGCGATGGGTGCTTGAAACTGTGGAAGAAGAATCGGCCAAACTTACCCTAGTGTTTGAAACTTTTGGTTTCAAAAAGGGCCTGCCTTCCGATGCCGACCTGGTGTTTGATGTGCGCTGCCTGAGCAACCCCTACTACGACAAAAGCCTGCGCCCCCTGACTGGCAAAGACGTTGAGGTTCAACGCTACATTCAGGCCGACAATCGCAGCGACCCGCTGATCAGCGACATCGAAACCTATTTGAGAAATTGGTTGCCGTCTTATTTGAATGAACAACGCAGCTACGTGACCGTGGCAATTGGTTGCACGGGTGGCCAGCATCGCTCGGTGTATGTGGCCGAAACGCTGGCAAAGCGTTTTACCAGCGAGCCCCTACCTCAGATCGAGAGTGTTTTGTTGCGGCACCGCAGCCTGGGTTAACACCCGCACTTGGCCAAGCAGTTTGTGAACAATTTTGGGCACTGGTTTGTCACCAACCGAGTGGCAAGCTGCCCATGCGCCGGGCACTTTAAGGCGCAACACCTTGAAATGCATTTTGCGGTGGGTTAATTCATGTACCAGCCAAGGTTGGCCCTGCAAACCAGGCAACTGTTGCTCAATGTCAGCACGGTGCGCCTGCAAGCCATAGTGTTCAACCCAGGCAGTTGCAATTCGGGTTAAGCCTGCAAAATCTGGCTGACTATCGCAAGCTTCAAATGGCGTGGTCCACAGGCCCTGCCAAACACCTTTGTCCGTTTGCAGTTCAAGCAGCACTCCACCCCCCTCGTCTTCCACAATCAAGCTGACGAAATACAATTCGGGTCGAGCCTTTTTAGGCTTTGGTGTAGGCAACAAACCCACCATGCCTTTTCCCAAAGCCACACAACTTTGCATCAAGGGGCAGGCCGAACAGGCCGGGTTGCGGGGTACGCAGCAGGTGGCCCCAAGGTCCATCAAGGCCTGGTTGTACACACCGGGCTGCTGTGCTGGCACATTGGCATCCGCAATTTCCCACAGGGTTTTCTTGATGGTGGTTTGCTCGGGGTATCCCTCGATGCCGTAGTACCTGCAAAACACCCGTTTTACGTTCCCATCCAGAATGGGCGCCTGCACACCATAGGCCAGTGATGCTATTGCACCTGCAGTGGACTGACCAATGCCGGGCAAACTTTCAAGCTCGCTCACCGTTCGCGGAAACTGCCCCCCGAAACGAGCCACAACCTGCTTGGCACAGGCGTGCAAATTACGCGCGCGGGTGTAATAACCCAAACCCGCCCACAGCTGCATCACGTCCTGTTCCGGGGCGGCGGCCAAATCAGAAACCGTTGGGTAAGCCTGCAAAAAACGGGTGTAATAGCCCAGCACGGTGGTCACCTGGGTTTGCTGTAACATCACCTCACTAAGCCACACCTTGTAAGCATCTCCTGTGTGCTGCCAGGGCAGGGTTTGACGGCCGTGCTGCTTTTGCCAACGCACCAGCACCTCGCCAAATGGCATTCCTTTCATCGGATTCATGGCTCGCTCATTCCTGGCATTGCGCACAATAAAACGTGCTGCGCTGATTCATCACACGCCTCTTCACCGTTGAGCCGCAGCGCTTGCAGGGCAGCCCCTCGCGGCCATACACATCACAATGCAATTGAAAATGTCCCAACTCGCCATCAATGGCCTGAAAATTACGCAAAGTGGAACCACCCCGCTCAATCGCCTCAGTCAACACAGCCACAACCGCTGCATGCAATGCCTGCACATTCGCTTTGCTTAAGCGCCCTGCTGCTTTGCCAGGGCGAATCGCACTGCGAAACAAAGCCTCGCAGGCGTAAATATTGCCCACGCCAACCACAGCAAGCCCACTTAACAACAAGGCCTTGATCGACACTTTTTTGCCTCGCGTGGCCTTGAAAAATGAGTCGGGCGTGAATACCTCACTGAAAGGCTCGGGCCCCAGTTTTGCAAACCGTATAAAACTGTTTTCCCAACCAAGCACTTTTTCGACGTACTCCACGCTGCCAAAGCGACGCGGATCGTTGTAGCGCAACACCTTGTCCCCGAAGTTCCATTCAATGTGATCGTGTTTGTCCCACGGAGTACTGGCGCTCACAATTTTCATGGAACCCGACATACCCAAATGCACCACCAACACTTGCCCACCGAAATCCATCAACATGTATTTCGAACGGCGCTCCACGCCTTGCAATATCTGCTTTACACAACTTTGCACTTGAACCGGCACGGGCCAACGCAAACGGGGTTGCCGCACGGTGCAAGCCAGCAGGCGCTGCCCTGTGAAATGTAGGTCTACGCCTCTTTTGGTGATTTCTACCTCGGGTAATTCAGGCATAAGCTAAAGCGCGCACGCGCATCTGTTAATGTGATAAAAATAAACGTGGATTCACCAGCTTTTCATTGGGTTCAACAGTATGACTTGTTTTAAATGGACCATCGCAGGCCCGGTATTTTTTCTGGCAGCCATCCTGACCACAGGCTGCGCCACCGTGCCCGCTGAACAGGGCGAACCAGCGCAACAGAAAATGTCTGCCGAGCAAAAGGCCTATGAAGCCCGTGTGGCCGACATGGTGAAACAAGACCCGCTGTTTGCCCTGCTTACTGCTGAAATTGCCAGCCAACGCGGTGACACGTATTCTGCCACGCTGGCATACACCGAGGCGGCCAAACAACAGCGCAATCCCGATCTTGCAAAAAGGGCGGTAGAAATCAGCCTGGCTGAAGGCCAATTGGACCTGGCCTTGAATGCCGCGCAGGTTTGGTCTGAATTATCACCCGGTGACAAACAAGCCAGCCGCTCCATCATGCTGCTGCAACTGGGCACCAATCGGGTCGATGAGGCAATGCCTGCACTCAAGGCTTTCTTGGCCGATGTGCAAAGCGCCGAGACCGCAAACCCGGGGCTTGGGGGTTCCAGCACCGAGAAAGTTGCGCTGGACATGCTTCAACGCATCCCGGACAAAAACAAAGCGTACCAAACCGGTATCGAGCTGTTCGGCAACAATGCCGATGATCTGGAAGCACAAACCTTGCTCGCCCAACTTGCCAACAATTCCGAGTTGTACCCACAGGCTGTGGGCCACATGGAAAATGTGCTGCGCAAGTCCCCACAAGAACGCTTTTATGTGCTGATGGCCCAGTTCATGGAAAAACGCGACGGCAACCTGGATGCCGCCATGAAACTGGTCAACGAGCAGGCGCAGCTGCACCCCAACTGGTTTGGTGCGCGCCTTTACCTGGCTCGCAACCACACGCAGCTTGGGCAGTGGGCGCAAGCGCGGCAACGGTTTGCGGAAATGATCGAGCTTCAACCCGACAATATTCCCCTGTATTCCAGCCAGGGCTTTGTACTTACACAGCTCAAAGACTACAAAGCCGCCGAGCAGCACTTCAAGATTTATCTGGACAAAACCGCCCCAGCCGAGCGCCAGAATGAATCGCTGATACACGCCACGCTGTCTGACATGGCACTTGAACGCAAAGACTATACGGCCGCCCTGAAATGGTTGGATACTGCGCCCAATGCAGCCGACAATCTGGACATACAGCTGAAAAAATCAGCCTTGTTCGACAAACAGGGCAATGCATTGTCCGCCAAGCGGGTACTGAATCAATTCAAACCCAAGAACGAAGATGAGTCTGTGCGACTGGCACTGGCGAAATCGCAACTCGCAGAATCGCAAAAGGCGCCCGCTGAAGCCGCCACCGAACTTGAACTGGCCTTACTGAAATTCCCGGACCAACCCGACCTGCTTTACGAGCGTGCCATGGTGGCCGAGCGGCAAGACGACCTGCCGCGTGTGGAGCAGTTCTTAAAGCGCCTTATCGCAGTTCGCCCTGAAAACCCACACGGCTACAATGCTTTGGGCTACACCTGGGCCGAGAATAATATTCGGCTGGAAGAAGCTTACGAGTTGATTAAAAAGGCAGTAGAACTGGCTCCCAACGACCCCTTCATTCTCGATTCACTGGGCTGGGTGCATTACCGCTTGGGCAAGCTAGACAGTGCCGAAGCAACTTTACAAAAAGCGTTTGGTCTGCGTCAGGACGAAGAAATCGGCCTGCACTTGCTTGAAGTGTTGCTTAAGTCTGGAAAAAAAGAAGAAGCACGTCAACTGGGTAGCCGCTTGACCGTTCGTTACCCCGACAGCAAAGCAGTGAAAAAACTGGTTCAACAGCTTGAGGGAATTTAAGTTCATGGCTTTATCAACATTGCGCCTGGCCTGTATCGGCTTGATCGGCGCAAGCCTGGCTGCCTGCAGCACCTTGGGTCAAAACCCAAGCACTGAAGTGGATTGCAAGTCGATCCAGTCAAGCTGCCACTACGGACGTTTTGGGCTTATCTGGAAAGTTGAACAAGCCGACGGGAAAATTGAAGCTGATTCCATTTCGGGCACCTATGAATGGCGCTCGGGTCGCACTGGGCCAAGCCAAGCCCCTGAAATTGCCTACCTGGAAGTCAACTCTACACTGGGTCCTTCGCTGGGCAGCGCAAAACGCCTGGGTAACTTTTACGAAGTTCGGGCCGCCGATGGCCGGGTGTATTTGGCCAAAGACTGGCAAAGCCTGTTCGATTTGATGTTTCCGGTTGAACTGCCTGCTGAAGCCTTGGTGCAGTGGATGGAAAACCCGAATCCCAATGAATTACCTACACTGCCCACCAACTGGGCTTGGGAAAACCAGAATGGCCGATACCGCGTGGTGTTTATCGAAAACAATACCTCGGGCCGTATCGACCTGATTCCGCAAGGCACCTTGGGCAAATAAAGCGTGAACGTCCCCAGCCCGGCCATACTCTCGGCCTTTTCGCCAGCCAAAATCAATCTGTTTTTGCACGTCACCGGCCGAAGGGCCGATGGTTACCACCTACTCCAAAGTATTTTTTGCCCAATCACGCTGGGTGACCAACTATCCGTGTCAGTGCAAACCAATTCAAGCCGTGAATTGGCCGTTCAGCGAAGTGGTGACCTAGTTCACATTCCTGAAGAAATTGACCTGACAGTTCGCGCCTGCAAGGCCTTTTATGCCCACGCCAACATTGGAATGGGCTACGCAGTGACTATTCATGTCAACAAACAAATTCCGGAACAGGCTGGCTTGGGTGGCGGCAGCAGCAACGCTGCCGCAGTACTGCGCCTGCTGCAACAGCACCACCAAAACCCGATTGAACCTGAAGAACTGGCTGCGATTGGCCTGACGCTAGGGGCTGATGTGCCCTTCTTTCTCCAGGACAGCAGTGCTTTTGTCGAAGGCATTGGCGAGGCAATCACGCCAATTCCAGACATTTCAGGGCATTTAATTGTCTACAAACCGCCACTTTCTTGCCCCACGCCCAAAATATTTAGCGATCCGCAATTGACACGCAACTCAAGTGACGTCAAAATAGCGGTCTTCGATTCGGCCCGCCGAATGAATAGTGAGTTGATGGCTTGCTTGCAAGCCAACACACAGAATGCTTTGCAAGCTGTTGTGTCACGCAACTACCCGGAATGGGAACAGCAGTTTGGTGTTTTCTCAAACTGTGTTGCAAAGCTCAACCCGCAATTGATTCGAATGTCAGGTTCCGGCTCCGCCATGTTTGCTTTGTTTGCCAGCCCAAGCCAACTCAGCACCGCAATGGCAGCAGTCGCCGATGTGCCTGAATTACAGCGTGGGCAGTTGTTTGAATGCAAAATCAAACCAAGCTGAATCGATAAAAGTTTTAGGGGAGTCGCCAAGTTGGTTAAGGCACCGGATTTTGATTCCGGCATTCGAAGGTTCGAATCCTTCCTCCTCTGCCAAAACCAAAGGGCCAGCCACCGGTTGGCCCTTTTTTTATTTCGCCAACGCACACGTCAAGCCCTGGGGTAAACAATGGCAACCGACAGCAGTCTAATGATCTTCACCGGCAATGCGAACCCTGCATTGGCTGAATCAGTGGCCAAACAGCTGAACATTCCGCTGGGCAAGGCTACAGTAGGTCGTTTCTCAGACGGTGAAGTCATGGTCGAGATCAACGAGAACGTGCGCGGCAAAGACGTGTTTGTACTGCAATCCACGTGCGCACCCACCAACGACAACCTCATGGAAATGATGGTCATGATCGACGCGCTCAAGCGCGCATCAGCAGGCCGTATTACCGCAGCCATTCCTTACTTCGGCTATGCCCGTCAAGACCGCCGCGTGCGCTCTTCACGCGTGGCAATTACTGCCAAAGTAGTGGCCAACATGCTGCAGGTTGTAGGCGTTGACCGCGTGCTGACCATGGACCTGCACGCCGACCAAATCCAGGGTTTCTTTGACATTCCCGTAGACAACATTTACGCATCGCCTGTTTTGCTCGGCGACGTGTGGAAACAAAACCTCGACAACCTGATGGTTGTGTCGCCCGATGTAGGCGGAGTAGTTCGTGCCCGTGCATTGGCAAAACGCCTGAACTGCGATTTGGCCATTATCGACAAACGTCGCCCCCGCGCCAACGTGGCGGAAGTAATGAATATTATTGGCGATGTGAAAGACCGCACCTGCGTGATCATGGACGACATGGTCGACACTGCCAACACCCTGTGCAAAGCCGCCGCGGCCCTGAAAGCCAACGGCGCGAAAAAAGTAGTGGCTTACTGTACCCACCCTGTGTTGTCGGGTGGTGCCATTCAACGTGTTGAAGAATCAGACCTCGACGAACTGGTGGTTACCGATACCATTCCTTTGTCTGAGGAAGCCAACAACAGCAAAACCATTCGTGTTCTGAGTGTTGATGAACTGCTGGCCGAAACAATTCGCCGAATCGTTCGCTCTGACTCGGTCAGCTCGCTGTTTATTGATTAAGTTTTAGGTAACAAGTTGTTTTGGGCTTTTTTGCGGACGCCCCCAAGTGCCGCATAACTTGGTTTCACTGGTCGCGGTGAAGTCAAATTTGGAGAATCAACATGAAAGTAGTTGCAACATCCCGCACAGAGCAGGGTTCCGGAGCGAGCCGCCGCCTGCGTCGTGCTGGCCAGGTACCTGGCATTGTTTATGGCGCAAATCAGGAAGCTCAGGCTGTGTCAATTGAACACAACCCCCTGTGGCACGCAATTCAAAAGGAAAAATTCCACTCCAGTATTCTGGATCTGGAAATCGACGGCAAGTCACAGCAAGTATTGCTGCGCGACTTCCAGTCACACCCTTACAAGCCACAGTTGCTGCACATCGATTTCCAGCGCATCGACGGCAACCAGAAGATCCACATGAATGTGCCTTTGCACTATTCAGGTCACCTGGAAAGCCCAGCAGTCAAGCTGTATGCCGGTCAGGTTACCTTCGTGGCCAACCAGATCGAAATCGAATGCTTGCCCAAAGACCTGCCAGAATTTATCGCAGTCGATTGCAGCGTATTGGACGTGACCAAGCGCTCAATCCACGTGACTGATCTGCAGTTCCCTGAAGGTGTAAGCATCCCCAACCACGGCCAGCAAGACCTGTCGCTGGTTACAGTGAAAATCAAGGCTGGTGCTACCAAGGGCGGCGACGAGTAAACCCTCGAAGTCCATTTAGTACCGAAAAAGCCGCTGCACTGAAGTTCAGCGGCTTTTTTTATGGGCACAATGTGGGCTCATTTATCAATCAAGCACAAAACCCGAAGTGAACAACATACCCAATTTCGATGAATTGCCATTGGGCGATCAAATCAAACAAGTGATCGCACAACTGCCCACAAGCACGGTCAGCCTTGGTGAAATTCTAGACCTGGTGGGCCGCGACGGCATGCTTCTATTGGTGGCATTTCTCACGCTAGTGTTTATGGTGCCAGTATCAATTCCGGGGGTCAGCACCATTTTTGGCGCAGCCATTTTGTTGATTGGCATCAGCAGAATTTTCGGTCGAACTTTGTGGTTACCCAAGCGCTTCAAAGAACGCGCCCTGCCCGCCGACAAACTGCGCACTGCGCTTGAAAAAGGCCTGGTGTGGATTCCTCGTCTTGAAAAAATCAGCAAACCCCACCGCATGGCCTGGCTAACCACAGGCCGAGGCATGAACATCATCAACGATGGCGGTTTGATTCTGGGCGCCGTGTTGCTGATGGCACCCTTTGGCTTCATTCCGTTCTCCAACACCGTGCCGGGCGTTGCCCTGCTGTTTCTTGCCGTGGGCCTGATTCAACGCGACGGTACAGCTGTGCTGTTGGGGCATTTGGCCAATGTGGCCTCAATTGTGTACTTCGGCGTGCTGATTGGCGGCGGCGGCATGATGATTCAAAACATGTTGCAAAATTGAGTTGTTGGCTGAGCAATTGGTTCAGTAGCAGGATCCGTCGATAACAATTCAATCAACGGGCACCTCGGTTTTATCCACCACCCTGCGCAGCACAAAACTGGTGTGCACCCCGGTTACACCTTTAATGCGGGTAATTTTGTTCAACAGCAAATTCTGGTAACCGTCCATGTCAGCAACAATCACTTTCAACTGGTAATCTGCCTGCTGGCCTGTGATCAACAAGCATTCCTGCACCTCGGGAATTGCTTCAATGGCGCCTTCAAAACTGGCGAAGCGTTCCGGCGTGTGCTGATCCATGGAAATATAAATCAGCGCCATCAGGCTGTACCCCAGTTTTTTCGCATCCACCAAGGCGCGGTAACCAGTGATCAGCCCGGCCTCTTCCAAAGCCTTCACGCGGCGCAAACATGGCGAAGGCGACAAACCAATGGCATCGGCCAGGTCTTGGTTGCTCATTCGCCCATCGGCCTGCAACAGGGTCAAAATTCGTTTGTCATAGCGGTCAAGTTCCTGCATTTCGTTTTTAATGCCTCTAAGTAAGCTATTTTTGCAATTATCTGCCAATTAATAACATTTTCCAGGCAATAAACGCAATCATATTTCACAGCTTAAAGCCTACACTGTTTTTCATCGATTCAAGTTTCAGGCCTAAGCAGCATGTTGAAGAACCCCGCCACCAAATATCGCCCCGCTTACAAAGTGGACCTGCCCGACAGAACATGGCCCAACAAGGCCATCGAGAATGCGCCAATCTGGTTAAGCACCGATTTGCGCGACGGCAACCAAGCGATTTTTGAACCCATGAGTGTGGCCACCAAACTGGACTTCTTCAAGGAATTGGTGCGCATCGGCTTCAAGGAAATCGAGGTGGGCTTTCCCGCCGCCTCGCAGATCGACTTCGACGTGGTTCGGCATTTGATCAACAACAATTTGATTCCGAACGATGTTACCCCCATGGTCATGACCCAGGCTCGTGATGATCTTATCGAGCGAACAGTGGAATCGGTGATTGGTGCCAAAAGCGCCATCATCCACATCTACAACTCCACCGCACCCGTGTGGAGAAATACGGTGTTCCGCATGACTGTGCCTGAAGTGATCGACATGGTGAACAAGCGCGTGCAGAAAGTGAAAGAACTCACCGACGCACACCCTGAAACACAGTGGGTTTTGCAGTACTCGCCCGAGTGTTTCAACATGACCGAACTGGATGTGGCTTTGCAGGCTTGCAACACCGCGATTGAAGCGTGGAATGCAGGGCCGAATCGCAAGATCATCATCAACCTGCCCACCACGGTGGAATGGAGCACCCCCAATGTGTTCGCTGACCAAATTGAATGGATGAACAGGCGCCTGAATCGCCGTGAACACGTGGTGCTGTCCGTGCACCCTCACAATGATCGAGGCACTGGCGTGGCCACCGCAGAGCTGGCCATGATGGCTGGCGCGCAACGAGTTGAAGGCTGCCTGTTCGGCAATGGTGAACGCTGTGGCAACGTCGACATCGTGACGCTGGCCTTGAACATGTACACCCAAGGTGTGCACCCGAACCTTGATTTTTCTGACATCAATGCCGTGGCCCGCGTGGTTGAAAGTTGCACACAACTTCCCATTCACCCCCGCCATCCGTATGTGGGCGATTTGGTGTACACCGCGTTTTCGGGTTCGCACCAAGATGCGATCAAGAAAGGTTTCGACATTCAAAAACCTGACGCCATTTGGGAAGTACCTTATTTGCCCATCGACCCGGTCGATGTGGGCCGCACTTACGACAGCGTAATTCGCGTGAACAGCCAGTCGGGCAAAGGTGGCATTGCCTACATTCTGGAACGTGAACATGGCGTGGTCATGCCGCGCCGCATGCAAGTGGAGTTTTCAAGTGTGGTGCAAAAGGTGAGCGACAGCACCGCTGCGGAAATGACGTCGCCCGCCCTGTGGGCGCTGTTCGAACAAACCTATTTGCAAAATGATGAAAGTCAGCCGCGCTACATCAGCCACAAAGTTTTTGATACCGAAGGTGGCCAAGGCATTGAGATTACCGTACAGCAACACGGTGAAACCATTCGCCTTGAAGGCGTGGGCAATGGTCCGCTGGATGCCGCGGTGCAAGCCCTCGGTGTGCCCATGGATATTGTCGGGTTCGAGGAACGCAGTGTTGGGCAAGGCGCAAAATCAAAGGCCATGGCGATTATTGAAGTGAGCGTACCCAACATGCCCGGCAGCAAGTTTGGCGTGGGCTTTCACGACAACATCACCACCGCCAGCTTGATGGCGCTGGTCAGTGCATGGCGCAGGGTTGAAGCGCCCATGCCCGTCGAATTGAAATAATCACTGCGATTGTTTGGAATCAGCCGAACTATCAGCGAAAATACAGCCTTGTGATTCACAGGGCTGTTTTTCTTCATGTCCAGCAACACCCCCATCAAGCTGATCGTTGGCCTTGGCAACCCTGGCCCGCAGTATGCAGACACACGCCACAACGCAGGCGTTTGGTATTTGGAAGCGCTTGCACGCAAACACAATGTGTTTTTGCAAAGCGACAAGCGTTTCTTTGGCGACCTGGCGCGCATCAAGTTTGCGGGTGAAGACGTGTGGTTGCTGTTCCCCACCACCTTCATGAACCGCTCTGGTCAGGCTGTTGGCGCTTTGGCAAAATTCTTCAAGATCAAGCCTGAGGAAATTCTGGTGGCGCACGATGAACTGGACTTGCTGCCCGGTCAAATCAAAATGAAAAAAGGTGGCGGCCATGCCGGCCACAACGGGTTGAAAGACATTCATGCCCACATGGGCAGCAACGAATTCTGGCGCGCGCGCATCGGCATTGGCCACCCTCGCAGCCTGAACCTGCAACAAGGTGTGGCCGACTTTGTATTGCACCGCCCCAGCAACGAGCAACAGCAAATCATCGACAAGTCAATCGACGTGCTGCTGAAACACACCGAGCTGATTTTGAAGGGTCAAATTGGCCAGGCCACCACGCACATTCACACGGAGTGCGCATGAGAAGCAGCATACAAATCATTCTGGGCGATCGCGCCAAAGCGCACATTGCCAACAAGGGCCTAAAGCCGGAAGACATTTGCGCCATCCCCGCTGCTGCGGGTGGTCCGAAAGGGTTGATTTTGCAAGGGCTGGATCAGTATTTGTTCAACGATTGGCTGGGCGCAGCGCACTTGGAAAGCCGTGCCGCAAATGGCGTAAAACCATTGCAATTAATTGGTGCATCTATCGGTGCATGGCGCATGGCAGCGGCTGCCAGCAGCAACCCCGAAGCCACACTCAAGCGACTTGCCCAGCAATATGTTGAAGCGCAAGACTACAGCAAGGGCGTGGACCGCCATGAGATAAGCCGCGTGTGCCAGGCAATGGTGCAAGCCGTGGTGGCCGATGAAGCACAGCATATGGTGAAACCTGTGGGCAAAGAATTGCTGGTGTGGGTGAATAAAGGCTTAACGCCACTGCACCATGCGCAACAGCAGCGCGCCCGCAAGCGTGGTTTTGCAAGCGCAGTGTTGGCCAACAGCGTAAACCGCAACCGCCTTTCCAGTTATTTCGAGCGTTGGGTATTCCAAAGCCCGGGAGCACACACCGATTGGCTCAAGCAGCCCTTTGATCGTATTCCCACCAGAATCGAAGATCTGGATGCATTGAACATTCACGATGCACTGTTGGCCAGCGGCAGTATTCCGTTTGTACTGAACCCGGTTCATAAAATTGCCCATGCCCTGCGCGAAGATCACCCAGAAGTGAAACACCACGAAGGCCCATTCTGGGATGGCGGGTTGACCGATTATCACCTGGCCCTGCCCTATCACCGGCTGGATGGTTTGGTGCTGTACCCGCACTTCGCCCCCACGGTGACACCTGGCTGGCTGGACAAGTTTTTAAAGCTGCGCAAAGCCAACCCGGATTGGATGAGCAATGTGATTCTGGTGTGCCCTTCGCCAGAATTTGTAAAGCGTTTGCCCGCGAAGAAAATTCCAGACCGCAGTGATTTCAAGCGCTACAACTTTGATCACCGTATTCGCATACCGCTGTGGCAAGCAGCAATTCGAGAAAGTGAACGCATGGCCGACGATTTCTCGAAATGGCTCAACACGCTGAATACCAGGTAAGCAACTCTAGGAGTTTGCCTAGTACAACAATTCCAGAACCATCCAATATATCCCTCATACAGGTCAAGCTTTGCGGGGGGATCCAACTTTTTGTCTAGGGCATACCATTGTTTGACAAATTATTTGCCAAAGGGTGGTGCCATCATGAAGTCTTGGACAATTGCGAGAAAACTTACATTTTCAATGGCGATTCTAATCGCCCTGTCGGTTTCAATCCTGAGTGTTTTTGCGCTACAACTTAAAGACCAATCCAGCAACACACAGAACGCGATTGAAAACAATGTCGCCCCCTTGATTGACGTGGCCAATGTTCTTAACTTCATTCAACTGGCCAGGGTCAACTTGCGTGATGCACTTTTCGCATCACAAGCAAATGCGCCACAGGAAAAAATCAATGCGTATCGAAGTGCCTATCAGGGTTTGGCCAAGAAAGTAGATGAACTGGTACTCACCCTGGGTAAACGCAAATTGTCCCCCAAGGCCAGCGAGTTTCTCAAGGAAGGCACTGCCGGCTGGGAAGAACTGAAAGTAGTCGTCGGGAAAATTGAGCGCGCGACTTTGGATCGAAACTTTGACCTGGCCATTGAGCTCATGCTGACCGATTGCTACATTGCCGCAAAGAACGCCGTGAGCGGCTTTAATCAGTTTGCTGACCTACAGCAACTGGAACTAGAAGGCACAATTGATCAGGATATCCAGACTACCGACTCATTCACCCTGACAGCCAGTATCATGGCGTTGTTGTCGATCTGTCTTGCTTCAATCATTGCGTTGCGGACCATCACGCACATGCGTAAATCACTTGATCAGGCCATTGAAATCAGTAAAGCAATTGAAAGCGGTGACCTGACTCAGAATATCAGCCATGCGGGAGAAGATGAAACCGGCACGCTTCTGAAGAATCTGAGCAACATGAGCAACGGTCTTCGCGAGACCGTGTCAGCGATGATCAACGGCACACACCAGCTTCAATCCGCCACGGAAATGCTGAACTCGTCGTCCAAGGTGCTCAAACATTCTTCCAGTGAAGTGTCTGAGTCCACCAACAGCACATCCACTGCGGTGGAACAATTGGGCAGCAGCATGGACTCTGTGTCGCAATCGGCTGGCGAGGTGTTGGGCAATGTGCAGCAAAGCCTTGAACAAACCGAGCAGAGCAAAACAAAAATCACGGTGTTGGTGGATGAAATTGGCAAGGTTGAACATGCGGTACAACACATGTCGACCAGTGTTGGCGCGTTCATCAGCGCCACCCGGAAAATCACCACCATGACCGATGAAATCAAACAGATCGCAGACCAAACCAACTTGCTGGCATTGAATGCTGCAATTGAGGCAGCCCGAGCCGGAGAACAAGGACGCGGATTCGCAGTGGTTGCCGATGAAGTGCGCAAACTCGCCGAAATGAGTTCCTGCTCTGCCGTGAAAATTTCCGAAACCACCGCAGAACTTAATAGCCTGGCCCAAGTAGTGGAAGGCGCGGTGGGCGAAGGGCTTAGCTCGATCACCAGCTCACGCGGATACGCCGACCTTGCTGTACAGGCCATTGTGGAAACAGCGCAGCAGGCGCAAAGATCGCTTTCGGAAGTGAACGAAATTACCAATGGCGTGAATGAGCAAGCCAAGGCGTCCGATCTGGTTTCCAAAAACCTGAATAGAATCGTGGCGCTGATGGACACCAGCGAGAAAGCACTGAACAAAAACCTGGAAAGCACGCAATCCATTCTGGAAGTTGCCCACCTACTGGAACAGGCTGCAACCAAATTCAGACTTCAAAAGTGAACAGGGTGGGGTGAACAAGGTACAATTCACCCCATTCAATTAAGCACTTAGCGAATTCTCATGACTCTCAAATGCGGCATCGTTGGCCTTCCCAACGTCGGTAAATCCACCCTGTTCAACGCGCTCACCAAGGCTGGCATTGCTGCAGAAAACTATCCCTTCTGTACAATCGAACCCAATGTGGGCATGGTCGAGGTACCCGACGCTCGCTTGCAACAGTTGGCCGATATCGTGAAGCCCGAGCGTATTTTGCCCGCCACCGTTGAATTTGTGGACATTGCGGGCCTGGTGGCAGGTGCCTCGAAAGGCGAAGGCTTGGGCAACCAGTTTCTGGCCCACATTCGCGAAACTGATGCCATTGTGAACGTGGTTCGCTGTTTTGAAGACGACAATGTCATTCACGTCAATGGCCGGGTTGATCCGCTCTCCGACATTGAAACCATTGAAACCGAATTGTGTTTGGCTGACATGGGCACCGTTGAAAAGGCAGTACACCGCTATGCCAAACAGGCGCGCGCAAATGACAAAGAAGCAGCAAAAATTCTGGCCATTTTGCAGCGTTGTGAGGCGCAACTGAACGAAGCCAAACCCGTGCGTGCATTGGGCCTGGATGCAGAAGAACTGTTTGCAATCAAAAGCTTTGGCTTGATCACTGCGAAGCCGGCCATGTACGTGGCCAACGTGGCCGAAACTGGTTTCGAGAACAACCCGTTCCTTGAGCGTTTACAGGAATACGCAGCCAAGCAGAATGCCCCGGTGGTTGCCGTATGCGCCGCCATTGAAGCTGAAATTGCCGATCTGGAAGACGCCGACAAAATGGAATTTTTGGCCGACATGGGAATGACCGAGCCTGGACTGAACCGCGTGATTCGTGCGGGCTTCAAATTGCTGGGCCTGCAAACCTACTTCACCGCAGGCCCAAAGGAAGTGCGTGCGTGGACTATTCACATCGGAGACACCGCGCCCAAAGCAGCTGGCGTCATTCACACCGATTTTGAGCGCGGTTTTATTCGTGCCCAAACCATCGCGTTCGACGACTACATTCACTTCAAGGGCGAAAACGGTGCCAAGGAAGCTGGCAAAATGCGCGCGGAAGGCAAAGAGTATGTGGTGAAAGACGGCGACGTGCTGAACTTCCTGTTCAATGTTTAAACAAGCTGCGAGCTTGGTTTAAAACGAAGGCCCTTCGGGGCCTTGTTTTTTGCTTGTCGCCTTTTTGTGCTACGGTAATACCAGTATTCACTCGCAGTACCCCACCATGTCCAAAGCCCTGAAGTTGTCCATTCTCGCGCTTGTCATCTTTGTTGTCGGGGCCATACTGGCCCATGGCGTTGTAGTGCCGCGCTTCATCTGGGAACCCAAGCTGAACAGTGTTCGCAATCAGTACCCCGACCAGCGTATTGATGTAAAACGGGTGGTGCTTGCGCTTTCCCTGAAACCTCAATTGATCATTTCTGAAATAGAAGTGGATGACCCAATCCGCAAGGAAAACCTGCAACTGGCCTTGATCAAACTGGGCATGAACGCCTTCGAGTCGATCAAGCAAGGCCGAATTCAAGTTGAGTCTCTGACCATCAAAGGCCTGGCGGCTCGGGCCGAGAAAGAAGCCGACTGCAGCCAACCCAGCTTGAACTGCACACCCGTGCTGCCAGTGGCGCTGGCCGCACGGGCCTGGCAAAGTACACAAGTGGCCAACCCCGGTTTTTTTACGCCTGAACTTGCTTTGAATTCACTGGAACTTGAACAGGCACAGTTCACGGTGAACAACACTGAAGCCCAACAAGAGCTGAGCGGCAAACTGGAGCAGTTCAAGTTTAAAGTGGGCAACAGCACTCCAGACAATCAGTTCAACCTGGGTTGGCGCCTGGGTATCAAAACCCCGCAGGAAAACAAGCAACTGTACATCGCCATGAACGCGCAAACCGAAGCGGGCCCCATGCGCGAAGTTTCACTCAAACAATTGAAAGTAGACATTGACGGCCAATGGAACGGTTTTCCGTGGACCGGCACTGCCGAGCAAGACCTGCTGGTGTTGCGCCTTGCGCAGGCCAACAACGGTGAAGGTGCGCCTTTTATCAAGTTGCATGGCGAAAACCTTCGCACCTATGTGCGTCGAGATGACTTGCCTGAAACACACCAGGCCGCATTTTCTGCCCAACAATTTGAGGGTGGCCTGCCCGCGCAAAACTGGACCCTGAACAAAGCCGAATGGACCTACACCCACGAGGATGCCCAAGCCTGGACCTTCAACATGAACTACATGGCATCGGAGGGTTTGCTTGAATTACAACCCGAAACCATAAAAGGCAGCGAAGGCATTCCCGCTGAAGCACAGGTGCGTGAATTGAATTGCGATGCGGCTGAAACTGCCATACGCGAAGACAAGCCTTACTGGGCCTGGCAAGAAGGTTGGTTCAGGGTACTGAACGAACACCCACTGGAAAAATCAAGCCTGGTGTTGTGCCCGGTATTGGCCAATAAACCCTAACCAGCAGCCATCGCCAAGTACTGTAAGGCCTTAATTTTGAGTGGTTTGGGTTTCTGCAATACGTCACGCTGAATGTCAAACACAACCGACTTCAATAAATCTGTTGTGTTCAGTTCGCTTTCACTCTCAAGACGTTGGAGCTCAACTTTCAGCTTTTCTGGCACTTTCATCGAAAGTCGCCTACGAGGAATCTTCACCGTATCGATCGTGTAACTCACCAATGAAAGCTTGTGGGCAGACAATAGCCTTTGAATTCCCTTGGGGTCGTGCGCCAAATCATGAATGTAGTAACACAAAAGGTCTTTACGAAAGTCTGGCGTCGAATCAGGCTCAACAGTGAATGCCGCCAAATCAAGCATATCGAGATAAATTGCCGGCAATCGAACTTCAATCGATCTCAGCGCTTTTCTTCGTGATTCTGAAATGGCGGGCGTTGATTGGGCTGGGATGGATACAACATGATCGCATTGGTCACACACACCCACCAAAATATCGTGTGCGAATCCTTTTTTGTCGCTGAACGGAACATCCCTTCGCTTAAAGGTTAGCGAAACCATTTTTCTACAATGATTGCAAATGGCTCGACTTTGATCTCCATCGATGAAAAGTTTCATATGTGTTCCTGAATTTATTTATGAACGCTGATAAACCAGGCATCAGGGTCCACAAAATAAAACTTGATGTACCAATTTTTAACTTTAATCACATGCACCGTGATCTCCTTGACCACATGGTGAGGCGATTCCGTGTGCATACTTCCATCGCTACTGGCAATCAGTGTCGCGACTTCGATCGCCGAAACCTTACCGAGAGCAAGCAAATTCTTCACATCAATATCGCCACGAGACTCGTGCTGATAATTTCCGTTCCGTAGCGCACGCAAGATTTCTTTTTTTGCTGATCTATAACCCACAGGCACGCTTAATGTACGACATATTTCGTACAAAGTCCAATTCAATAAAGGGTGAATTATAGAAAAAAGGAATTAAGCTGCAGGAACCTTGTTTGAAGAAACTGAATGCAGGGTTGCTTCTGGAATGAACTGTCAACAACCTTCGGTTGGGGCTGGTTTGGATGCCACCGCAGAATCACCTTCCGCAGAACCAGCAGGTAAATAGGGTGTTTTGTCAGGGTGCAGTTTGAAAAACTTGCCCAGCAATTGCTGCCGGGTGTCGGGGTGGGCCGGGTCTTTGGGAATGCATTCAACCGGGCACACCACCACGCATTGTGGCTCGTCGAAATGCCCCACGCACTCGGTGCACTTGCCGGGGTCTATTTCATAAATTTCTTCACCCATGCTGATCGCGCCGTTCGGGCACTCGGGCTCGCACACGTCGCAATTGATGCACTCATCGGTGATGATTAAAGCCATAAGTTCACTTTACTTGTTGATCACCTGCGGCGGGGTCAGCCCCAGCTTCTGGTTCAACCAATGTTCAACCGACGGAAACACAAACTTGCTGACATCGCCACCCAGTGAAGCAATTTCACGCACGATGGTGCCGGAAATAAACTGGTACTGGTCCGATGGCGTCAGGAACATGGTTTCTACATCGGGCAGCAAATAGCGGTTCATGCCCGCCATTTGAAATTCGTACTCAAAATCGCTTACCGCACGCAAGCCGCGAATAATCACATTGGCGTTGTTGTCGCGCACAAAGTCTTTCAGCAAGCCGCGAAAACCCTTCACTTCGACATTGGGATAGTGGCTTAGCACTTCACGTGCAATTTGCACACGCTCGTCCATTGAAAAGAAAGGCTTCTTGTTGGGGCTGTCGGCCACACCAACCACCAGCTTGTCGAATATTTTTGCGCCGCGGCGCACCAAATCTTCATGACCACGGGTTAACGGGTCAAATGTTCCGGGATATACAGCAATGCGCATCGCTGATCTCCATATCAAAGGGTTTTATTCGCGTGATACTGCTCTATCCCCGCTTTGTATCACACAGCAGGCAGGGCAAACAAATGGGCATGCACTTGGCCTGCTTTTAAATGTCGCAAAGCATCAATTTCTTGAACATTCAACGCCTTGCACAGCACGGCCTCGTCAGCAAGCAGGTTTTCATGCCATTCGGCATACACCAGCCCCTCTGGTTTCAACACTGCTTTGATCAGCGGCAGGGTGGCCAGCATCAAATCGCTTCGAAAAGGGGGGTCTAGCGCCACCAGGTCGAATTGCTTGCCCCCACTGGCCAAGCGTTTCAGGCAAGTGAGCACGTCACAGGCTTCAATTTGAATGGAAGGCGGGATGCCCTCTGCGGCTGGCCATTTCGACAACAGGTAGGCTTTGTTCTGCTGCAACTGGGCGACCACTTGGCGGTTTTGCTCCACCAGTATCACCTGGCCTGCCCCGCGCGAGGCCGCCTCGAACCCCAAAGCACCCGTGCCTGCGTACAAGTCGAGCACTTGCATGCCGGTGCAGTCTTGCCCCAACCAGTTGAACACCGTTTCCCGCACCCGGTCCGGCGTTGGCCTTAGCCCCTCGACTGGCGCAATCGGCAGCAAGTGTCGGCGCCACACCCCGCCGATGATTCGCAGCTTATTCAACGTGCTTACTTAGCCTTCTCATTCAACCTTTCCGCCCACCACCACGGTCACCAACTTGTCCGCTTTCACATGCCTGGCAAAGGCCTCGCGCGCGCTTTGAACAGTGACCTTTTCAATCTCGGCGGTCCAGTTGTCCAGGTAATCGAGAGGCATGTTGTGCAAGCCCATCATGGAGATATTGCCCAGCAACTTTCCATTGCTGTCGATTCGCAAGGGAAAGCCACCAATCAGGTTTTGTTTGGCTGCGTTCAGTTCTGCTTGTGTGGGGCCCTTCTCGATAAAATCCAGAATGGTTTTCCGCATAATTTGCACGGCTTGTGCAGTGGACTCTTTCTTGGTTTGCACGCCTGCCTGGAATGGGCCTGCATCGCCTGCTGGCATGAAGTAAGAATAGGCGCTATACGCCAAGCCACGCTTCTCACGAATTTCGTTCATCAAACGCGACACAAAACCACCGCCACCCAGAATGTGATTGGCCACCAGCAAATCAAAGTAATCGGGCGCACCACGGCGCATGGCGGGCAAGCCCATCAAGATATGGCTTTGCGCAGCCGGGTGGTCAATTTGAATGGTCTGGCCTTTCATGGCGGCCTGCAATTCTTGATAGTCGACACCTCCCAAGAAGTTGCCTTGTAGTTCACCTTTCGGCAAGCCAGCGGTCAACTCGTTGGCAAGTTTCTCGGCTTGTGCGCGGGTAATATTGCCCACCAGCGAAACCACTGCCTTGTTACCCAGGTAGCGGGTTTTGTAAAACTGCTCCACATCGGCCAGGGTAATCGCTTTCAGGCTGGCTTCCGTGGTGTGCGTGCCGTATGGGTGATTCGGGTAAAGCGCTGTGGCAAATGCCCGGTCAGCCAAGGTGTCGGGCTTGGTCAAAGCCTCTTTCAGGCCAGCCACACTGCGTGCGGTTTCACGCGCCAGAATGTCGGCATTGAACACCGGCTTTTGCAGTACGGTTTTCATCAAGGAAATTGCTTTTGAGAACTCGGGCTCGGAGGTCAGTGTGCGCAATTGCACCCCGGCAGAATCGCTGCTGGCACCGCCGGAAAACTGCGCACCCGTGTCGGCAAAACCGTCCGCAATGTCATTCTCGGAAAGGCCTTCTGCACCACGACCAATCATGTCGCCGGTGGCGCTGGCCAGGCCTTCTTTGCCCTTGGGGTCAGCGCGGCTGCCCGCGGGGAAGTCCACACGCACATCCAGCATGGGTAACGCTTCCGCGCGCATAAACATCACTTTCGCACCGCTGGCCGCAGTCCAGCTTTCAATCGGCAATGCGGCATTGGCAGGCGCTGCAAACACGGCAGCTGCGGTGGCACCTGCGGCAAACAAGCCGCGAATGAATACTTTGTTCTTGCTACTCAACATGGTTGTAAATCCCTGCATAACTTGTTGGTGCTCAATTGCTTACTCAGTTGCTTAATGAGTCAAACCCTTGGGCGGCGCATCTTTCTTGTTGGGGTCAACGGGCAGCGGGAATAAGGTGCCCACTGTTAGCTGATCTTGATCAAAAAATTTCTGCGCGGCGTACTGCACTTCCTGAGCGGTCACGGTTTTAATTTGTTCAATCATCCGGTCAATATCGCCCACCTCAAAACCAATGGTCACATTCTGGCCAATTTCAACCGCCTGCCCGTACACGGAATCGCGCTTGTACACCTGGCTGGCAATCAGCTGTGCTTTCACGCGGGCCAGTTCAGCTTCGCTTACGCCCTCATCAGCCACCTTCTTCACCTGCGCCAACAAGGCTTTTTCCAAAGCCTCTACGGTTTGGCCCGCCGCTGGCGAACCATCCAGATAAAACAGCGATGGGCCACGGCCAGTCATGTCGTAACTGGCACCCGCCTGCAAAGCCACTTTCTGGTTTTGTACCAGCTCGCGATTCAAACGTGCACCGGAATAACCATCCAGCACAGCACTCAACACGGCCAGTGAATACGCATCACGGTCTTTCAGTACATTTTCCAGCTTCGGCACTTTGAACCCCATGATCAGATACGGGTTCTCGGCCGGTGCCTTCACTTGTACACGGCGTATGCCCTCTTGCTTTGGCTCTTCTTGCGGCTTGCGCTCTTCCAGCTTCTTGGGTTTTACCTTGCCATAGGTTTTTTCAGCCATGGCTTTTACCTGCGCGGGTTGCACATCGCCCACCACCACCAGCACCGCATTTTGCGGTGTGTACCAAGTGTCATACCACTTGCGCGCATCCTTGTAGGTCATGGCTTCAAGGTCGCTCATCCAGCCAATTACCGGTGTGCGCGTGGGGTTGGCCTGAAAAGCCGTGGCCATGAATGCCTCGTAAAGCTTGCCGGTGGCCTGGTCGTCGGTGCGGTAGCGGCGCTCCTCCATCACCACTTTGATTTCTTTCTCAAACTCGCTTTCGCTGAGAATAAGATTGGCCATGCGGTCCGCTTCAAGCGCCATCACTTTGCTCAAGTCTTTGGCCTGAAGCTGCTGAAAATAAGCGGTGTAGTCGCGGCTGGTGAACGCATTGTCGCGCCCACCCAGGGCAGCCACGATCTCGGAAAACTCACCCACTTTCAGGGTTTTGGTTTCTTTGAACATCATGTGCTCAAGCACGTGGGCCACACCGGTGGTGCCGTTGTACTCGTCTATCGAACCGGCCTTGTACCACACCATGTGCGCCACGGTGGGCGAACGGTGGTCTTCCTTCACCACCACACGCAAGCCGTTGTTCAGTTTGTATTCAGTCACATCGCCATCAGCGGCATTCGCCGCGTTGACCATCAGCAATTGAGCACTTGCAATCAGCAAAACGCCAGCAGCCAGTGCCGCCCAACGCCTATTCAGTTGAAAACCTGTTTTTATCATTCAAGACACCTTTTACAGCAAACGTCCGTTTTAACCTCAATGGTAGAATAAGTCATTCAACATCTCGCTGTGTGACAGTCGTTCACACCGCTTAGTTTCCTCAATTGGAGTTTTACATGCAGATTCCTGGGCAGAGACAGGACTGGCTTGGTCGTTTGAAATCGGGTTTGACCAAAACCCGTTCCGGCCTTACCTCCATGTTCACCGGCGAAAAGGTCGATGAAGCCTTTTTCGAAGAAATGGAAGAACGCCTGCTGCTGGCCGATTGCGGCTTGCCCGCCACCGAACTGCTAATGCGGAAGGTGCGCGACACGGTGTACCAGAAAGGCCTTACCCGGCCTGAAGACGTGCGCCTGGTGCTGCGCGACTCAGTGTTCGATCTGCTGCGCCCCTTGGAAACCAGCATGGGCGTAGACCGTGCCCGCCCCTTGGTCATGATGGTGGTGGGTGTAAACGGCGCGGGCAAAACTACCAGCATCGGCAAACTGGCCAACCACTATGCTGAAATTGGTTATTCCGTTCTCTTGGCCGCTGGCGACACGTTTCGAGCAGCAGCCCGAGAACAACTGGATGTGTGGGCCCAGCGCAGCAATGTGGATGTCATTTCCGCAGAGGGCAGCGACCCCGGCGCCGTGGCATTCGACTCAGTACAGGCTGGTATTTCACGAAACAAACACATTGTGATTTGCGATACCGCAGGCCGCCTGCCCACGCAACTTCACCTCATGGAAGAGCTGAAAAAAATCAAGAAGGTACTGGGCAAAGCCAAAATGGATGCGCCCCATGAAATTGTGCTGGTCGTAGATGCCACCAACGGCCAGAACGCCCTGCAGCAAATCAAGGCCTTTAATGATGCACTTACACTGACTGCACTTGTGGTGACCAAGCTGGACGGCACTGCCAAAGGCGGTATTCTGGCCGCCATGAGCATGAGCACCCGTGTGCCCGTGGCCTTTATTGGTGTAGGTGAAAAAATGGGCGACCTGCGCCCTTTCAGCCCCCGCGAATTTGCCAACGCCTTGGTTGGAATCGACACTGACGGAAACCAAACCGCATGATCCAATTTAAAAACGTCACCTTGAAGTACGGCACCCACGCCGCCTTGAAGGGCGTGAATTTTCAGTTGCCCAAGGGCTCATTTACCCTGCTTGAAGGCCATTCCGGCGCGGGTAAAAGCTCCATATTGCGATTGCTGGCCACGTTTGAACAACCCAGCAGCGGGGACATTCTGGTGGGCAAAAGCTCGATTGCGCGCCTGAACCGGCGCGAACGCGCACACTACCGCCGCAATGTGGGCTACACCGGCATGGACGTTGAACTGCTGCACAACCGCAGCTGCTTTGACAACGTGGCCCTGCCCCTGCGTGTGGTGGGGCTTTCCGAGACCGATATTCAAAGCCGCGTCAAGGCTGCATTGGCCCGCGTAGGCTTAAGCCACACCGACCGCATGCTGCCCAGCGAATTGTCTGGTGGGCAACAATTGCGTTTGCAAATTGCACGCGCAGTGGTGAACCGCCCTGCCCTGGTATTGGCCGATGAACCCACTGCCCAGCTTGATGATGAATCGGCCGCACGCGTGGTGGGCTTGCTGGAGGAATTCAACCGCGCGGGCGTGACCATTATTGTGGCCACGCATGAAGCACACCGTTTTAACCGAGTAACACATCGTTTGAAACTGGGCGAGGGCGCGGTGCTGCCAGCACCCGCCGATTTGTCGCACAACGGTGGCCGCGAGGCAGGCGTGCAAACTTTTTCCAAAGACTTTCTGAACAAGGCCTACGGGGCTTGATCCACTTTTAAGAGACAACACATGCGTTGGTTACGTTTGCAGTGGTTTTCAATTTCTGCCGGTTTAAAACTGTGGCTTGATGAACCGCTTGGCCACCTGTTCAACGCCCTGGTGCTGGCAATTGCCTTGGCCATGCCCTGGACCATTGCACAGGGACTGAGCGCGATTGTGCCCAGCATGGACCGTTGGGTGGGCGACCCTGAAATCAGCTTGTACTTCAAACCGGATGCCACACTTGATTCCGTAAAAAGTGCAGCCGCACAACTGAAGCGCGATTTCGATTTGGACAGCGTGAATATCGTCACGCCGGAGCAGGCCATGGAACGTTTGCGCACACAAAGCCAAACGCCCGATTTGGCCGAAGCCTTGCCTGAAAACCCCCTGCCCTACACCGTGGTGGTGGTGCTTGAAGTGGATGCCACCACCGACACCCAAGCCATCGAAAACAAAATTGCGCAGTGGCAAAATTTCACCGGTGTTGAACATGTGCAGTACGACGCGCAGTGGGTTCGCCGCCTTCAATCGGTATTGAACGGCACACAAATTATTGCCATGGCTTTGGCGGTGTTAATTGCAGGCATGGTGCTGGTGGTGACCTTCAACACTGTGCGCTTGCAGCTGATTCGCAACCAGGCTGAAGTGCATGTATTGAAATCGCTGGGTGCCACCGACACCGAAGTGGGCCGCCCCACCCTGTGGTGGTCAGTCAGCCTGGCGCTGGTTGCGTTTGGTTTGGCTTATGCCGTGGTAAGCGGTGCAATGGGCCTGGCCGACGATGCCGCCGGCACCTTCATTCGTGAATTTGATCGCGACTTTCGCTTCGAGCAACCCAGCGGCATTACCGCGCTGGGGCTGATTTTGGTGTGGGTGGTGCTGGTGATGGTGGGCGCTTGGGCTTCCGTGAAAAGCACAGTGCTGCGCATTCATTGAAACAGGCAAAGATATCCCTAACCACCTATATCACGACAAAGTTATACTGTTAGCATCACAAAACACGACAAAATTCGCATGTGTGCACAGTTAACTACTAAAAACGCGACAACTCTTGATAGCTCACTGATTCTTTACTCCGAGCTGAACTCCGCGCAAATTCGCGCTGTTCAGAGGCAATTGAAAGCCGGAAAACTCAAGCTGGTCGCGAAAGGTATTGCAAGCAATTTGTCGGATGCAAGCTGGCCGGCACTACTTGCACGTGAACGAATCAGGGTTGTTTCTGCGCTGTTTCCGAATTCAGTCGTATCGTTTCGCAGCGCTTTTAACGGCGGCTTGCCAGAGCAGGGACTGCTGTACATTACCTACACCAGCAACCGAAAAGTACAACTTCCCGGCTTAGAAATAGTTGCAGTGAAAGGGCCCCCACCCCAACCTGGTGACATGCCAATGCAAGGGCGGGCAATTTACTTTCCATCAGAGGCGAGGTGCCTGCTGGAAAATCTTTCACCTAGCCGAGGGACCTTCAAAAAAGCTGTTGGGCGCGAGGCGGTCGAATCTCGCTTGTTGACCCTATGCACTGCACGCGGAGAACAGGCTCTTGCAACACTTCGGGAAGCAGCGCGTTCACTTGCCCAAGCACTGAAGCTTCCGAAGGAGTTCCTTGTTCTTGATTCGCTCATAGGCAGCATTCTAAAAACTCGCCTCTCTACACTGACCACGACCCAAGGGCGCGCATTCACAGCTGCGCTTCCTTACGATGCTGACAGGCTAGAGTTGTTTGAAAAACTGGCTGCTGCGTTGCGATCACAACCCTTGAAACAAGCTGAAGAAGTGGCATGCACGCCCAAAGCAATGATTCACTTTGCTTTTCTTGAATCGTACTTTTCCAATTTCATTGAAGGCACTGAATTTGATATTGAGGAAGCGCGCGAGATTGTACTCTTCGGCAAACCCATGTTGTCTCGCCCCAAAGACTCGCACGATATTCTTGGTGTATTTCGTCAAGCAGTGACCCCGGCCTGGATGCATCAAGTGTTGGCCTCAGGCATTCCCGTCGAAACTCAACTTCGCAAACGGCATTGGGATCAAATGCAAGAACGGCCCGAGGTAGAGCCGGGAGAATTCAAGTTAAAGCGCAACCGTGCGGGCAATACCGAATTTGTCGAACCCCTGTTAGTACGCGGCACTCTGGTTCAGGGATCCATGTTGCTGCCCACTATTCCTGCAGGTCTTGCGCGCGCATTATTCACCATGTTTCTTGTGTCAGAAATTCATCCATTCAACGATGGTAATGGTCGCTTGGCAAGATTAGTCATGAACTCTGAATTGTCGGTAGTGGGTGCGTGTCGAATTATCATCCCTACGCTTTTCCGGGAGGAGTATTTAGACTGCCTGCGTGAATTAAGTCGCGAGGGAAATCCGATTCCGTTTATTTCGGCAATGCAGAGAATTCAAGCGTGGACCGCTGCTTTTGTCTACGATGATCTTGATGCAGTGATTGAAAAAATGAAAAGGTGCAACGCATTTGAGCGTTCACTTGTTCAACATCGCCTGCTTGATCCTCAGCAGGATCTCAATAATTGAGCACAAAGTTTCTAACACCTTTCGTCCACTCCGGTGGGTTTACGCGGAAGGTGTTCATTAACTTTGTGTTGTCCAACACCGAGTAAGCCGGGCGTTGTGCCGCAAAATTCATGTCGACAGTTTTTACACGTTCAATGTTGGGCATGCGCTGAACAACGCCTTGCTTGTGTGCATGTTCAATCGCCAAACACGCATAGTCAAACCAGGTAGTTACCCCTGCCGCACTGGCGTGAAAAATTTCACCGCTGGGAATTTCAGAGGGAAAGTCGGGCAGAAAAGTGGGCGCCAACTTGCCCATGGTTTTGTAACGGTGCATGGCCACAACACCTGCCACGGTAAGCCCCAGTTCAGCCAGCCAGTTTGCGGGTGTTGGCGCACCGGTTTGGTCGTCAACCACCTTCAGTGTGTCTCGCTCTTGCGCCAGCTTGATCATGGTTCGGCAAAAGTTATTGCCACGCTGGCCGTACACCCAACCCGTGCGAAACACCACCCAATTCCCGCCCACTTCTTTCAGGTATTTCTCGCCTTCCAGTTTCGATTTTCCGTAAGCACTCAGCGGGTTGGTGGCATCGGTTTCGGTGTAGGGTTGACTGGCTTTTCCGTCGAACACGTAGTCGGTGCTGTAATGCACCAGCGCCACGCCCTGCTTCTTGCATTGCTCGGCCAAAATGCCCACTGCTTTTGCGTTGATGGTATGTGCGAGTTCGTTTTCGGTTTCTGCTTTTTCTACGTTGGTGTAGGCGGCAGCGTTGATGACTACGTCGGGGCGTACGTCTTTCAGTGCATTGATCAGGGTGTCGGGTTTGGCCAGGTCCGCTTTGTCGCGGCCGTAGCTGATGCAGGCGTCCATGGTTTCCATCAGGGCGGGCTTGGCATGTTGACCGATGGTGTGGCCCAGTTGGCCTTGTGCGCCAAGCACGAGTACGCGAATTCCCAAAACGAAGTTCTCCTGAAAACTGTTGCGATAGTTTAACCGTATTGATTGCGGGCTTGCTCAACTGCCGGTTTGTTTAATCGAATCGGATTGGGTTCAGCTGTCCCGCAGCTTTTTAACCGCCCACTCGGCTTGGGTTCCGCTCTCTCGCCAGAAAACCTGTACTCCCCTTGCTGAGCCTTGCGATGCCTGAGAACGACCCTCCTAAACTGCGGGTCGGGTTCGTTCTCTGTCGCCCATGCTGGGCAACACCGGCCCTGCTCGGCACGCAAGGGCAGGTTTTCTTGAAGGCGAGGCGATCGAAACACCGCCGCCGAGTGGGCAAGAAACCCGCAGGAAACCGCAACAACAATCCTTCAAGTTCAACTCACCAATCACCGTTCAGCGGTCACTTCGGCAACCCAAGCCCGGTTCGCCAAATACCACTGCACGGTTTTTCGAATGCCAGTCTCGAAAGTTTCAACCGGCTTCCACCCCAACTCGCGTTCAATTTTTCGCGCATCAATAGCGTAGCGGCGGTCATGCCCGGGCCGGTCGGTCACAAAAGCAATCTGTGTTGAATAAGAAATGCCATCTGCGCGCGGTTGCAATTCATCCAGCAAGGTGCAAATCAGCTTCACCACCTCGAGGTTGGCTTTTTCATTCCAGCCACCAATGTTGTAGGTTTCGCCCAGCACGCCGTTCTCGAGCACGGTGCGTATGCCGCGTGTGTGGTCTTCCACAAAAAGCCAGTCGCGAATTTGCTGACCATCGCCGTAGACCGGCAACTGCTTCCCGTTCAGAGCATTCATGATGCACAGCGGAATCAGTTTTTCAGGAAAGTGGTAAGGCCCGTAATTGTTGCTGCAATTGGTGGTTAGCACGGGCAAGCCATAGGTGTGGTGCCAGGCGCGCACAAGGTGGTCGCTGGCCGCTTTGCTGGCCGAGTAAGGGCTGTTGGGTTCGTAGCGCGTAGTTTCAGAAAACGGTGGGTCTTTTGGTTTCAGCGTGCCATACACCTCGTCTGTGCTCACATGCAAAAACCGAAAACCGGCCTTGGCCTCGCCTTGCAAATCATTCCAGTATTCGCGTGCGCATTCCAGCAAACGGTAGGTGCCCACCACATTGGTTTCAATAAATTCGCCCGGCCCAAGAATAGACCGGTCCACATGGCTTTCTGCGGCAAAGTTCAACACCGCGCGGGGTTTGTGTTTTTCAAAAATAGCGCGAACCGCATCCACATCGCCAATGGACGCATGCACAAAGGTGTGCTCAGGTCGCTTCAATACCGGGCCCAAGGTGCTCAGGTGGCCGGCGTAAGTCAAGGCGTCCAAGCTTACAACGGGCTCAACGCTATGCTCAAAATGTTGGCGCACATAACACGAACCAATAAAACCAGCAGAACCCGTAACAAGTAAAGTCATAATCGATCAGTAAATTGCTTAGAATAAAACCTGAACTAAAAAAATACACAACAAGTCACAATATCAATTGTGCGCCACAGGGCAGTATTTCAATTATCACAGGCATCAGCCAGCTATTTAATTTACTAGGGACAGAACATGACTATCAATTGGAAACTCTTCAAACGCCTAGGCCCGATTGCGGCGGCCTCTTTACTGGCCGCCGCGTGTGTAGCCGTAGTACCCACCCCCAACAACAATCAGCCTGCCGAAAACAGTGGCACTTCAGCCACCCTGTGCAATATTGAAGGCAAACAGGAACAAGATTTATCCGATGGCACCACCAAAGCCAAGGTGACCCAGTCTTGCGAAGAAACCGTAATTTACGTTGAAAACCAACACAAAGAACACCCAAAGCGTTGCCGCGTGCTGGTGGGCGCGCAGCTGACCGAACTGTACATCATGCCCGGTGAAAACCGCTCACTGACCCAAACTGGCCCTGTGGCACGCAACACAGTGCAAGTGGGTTGCATCAACGACTGGAACCGCCCAAAGTAAGCACAGCGTAAGCCATGGTTAACTTTAGTTAAAAGTTGTCCTTAACATTTCATGCTGATTTAACATTTCATTGTGACTACCTTAGTGAAATGGGAAATCAGTATGAAAACAGTCTTGTTGCTAGATGATGCACGGTCCATTCGTAGCGTGTAAGCAGAGGTAATCCGTCAAGCCGGGTTTGAAGCCCAAACTGCGTCCAGCGCCGAAGAGGGGTTGCAATACATTGTCGACCACGGCACCCCCGACCTCATCGTGACTGACATCAACATGCCAGGCATAAGCGGCCTGGAGTTTTGTAAACGGGTGCGGCATGTGGCCAAGCACACGCCAATCATTGTCATGAGCGCATTGTCTGACAAAGGTATGGTGGCTGAAGCAAAAACTGTAGGTGTTCAAGGCTGGATGCTGAAACCCGTCGAACCCGAGTACTTCCTGAATAAACTCAAGTCGATACTTGGTGAAACTCAGGCCTTGTCCAGCTGACTACGAGCCACCTCCACGCTGCGTTCAGCGCCCAGCACATTGAGCAGCACGACCACGCGTTGATCACTTTTTTGGGCCGCAATTTTGCCCATCATGCCCTCGAACGGGCCCTCGGCCACACGCACGTTCACGCCCACTTCCAGCTCAGTCAGCTTTAGCAAATCAAGCACCGACTCGGAATCGACCTGTTGTTGAATCAACTCGATCAATTCAACAGGCACCACTGAAGGTTTGCCGCCAAACTTCACCAAATCCACGCAGCCTTTGGTAGAGCGCAGCTTGGAAAAATCGCTCACCCCCACCTCCAGCTGAATAAACATATAGCGGGGAAACAGGGGTTCAACCACCTGCACAGTGCCCTGCCCTGCCTTGCGCTTTTGCACACGGGCTTGCGGAAAAAACACACTGTAGTTCTGGCGTTGCAGGTTTTCCAGCGCCACGATTTCCTGGCGGGGTTTGGTGTACATCACATACCACTGGGCCATGGTGTTGCATTCTTCAAAATAAGGCACAGGCCGCATTCTAAACCCTTCAAAGCGCAGGATAAACAACAGTTTTGATAATTGATATTCGTAATACGAGTCATTATCGTTTAGTATCCTATTTTCACAAAAACTCCAAATCCACCACAGCAAACACCATGAAACTCAAACCTGTTGCACTGGCCATGCTTGGCCTGGGCCTGCCAGCTTTGGCCATCGCCCAAACCACCAACAATCAGCTTGAGGAAGTCGAAGTTCAAGCCCGCGAGCAAGGCAGCTACTCCAGCAATGCCGTGCAAGTGGGCACCTTCCGCGACACAGCACCCATTGATGTACCGCTCACCGTGAACTCGGTTACCCGCGAAGTACTGGATGCGCAATCGGCCACTACCCTGTTCGGTGCGCTGCGCAATACCGCTGGCGTTACGCGCTCACAACTGAACGGCTCTACCTACGACAACATTGCCATTCGCGGCATTCTGGTTGAAAACCGTGGCAACTATCGCCTTAATGGTTCTCTGCCGATTATCAACCTGGTCGATGTGCCCCTTGAAAACAAACAACAGGTCGAAGTGCTCAAGGGCGCATCCTCCCTGTACTACGGTTTTATTCCGCCGTCGGGCGTGGTGAACCTGGTCACAAAACGTGCGGGCGACAAACCTGTGCTCAGCCTGAGCCAAAGTGTGAATGAACATGGCGGTGCCACCACCCACCTCGACTGGGGCCGCAAGTTTGGCGAGAACAACAACCAGGGCCTGCGCGTTAATTTGGTCAAAGGCGCAGAAGACATTGGCGTGAACAACTACAGCGGCGAACGCGAATTGGCCAGCATTGCCTACGACTGGAAAATCACCGACCGCTTAAGCTTTCGCTTCGATGTAGAGCATTACGAAAAATCAGTTAGCGAGCAGGCCGCAATTGCGTTGCTGCCTGCTGTCAACGGTCGTATAACCCTGCCCCCAGTGCCTGACAACAAAACCAACCTTGCTGGCGAATGGCAACAATACGATGCCAACGCACAAAACTACCTGGCCCGCGTGGACTATGTATTGAGCAATTCCTGGGGGGTGTTGTTTGAAGCCGGTTACGCCGAAACCACTCGTGATCGCGCCTTTTCCCAATTTCAAAACTACGACCTGAACACCGGGGAAGGCCAGCTGCGAATTTTCTACAGCCGCGACCAACAATTCGACAACACCAACTACCGCGGTGAAGTTTACGGCGAAGTGGTCACTGGGCCTATTACACACAACCTCTCCGTTGGCTACACCACCAACACCCGGGCCAGCAACACACCGGGCGTAACTGGCACACAAAGCCTGTTCAACCAAAACCTGTACAACCCCCGTGAAATTGCACCTCAGAACGTAAGCTTCACAGGTGCATATTCCGCTGTAACCATAGATGACCAAGGTCTGTATGTATTTGACCGTATGCAGTTGGGTGAACAGTGGCAGGTATTGGCAGGCCTTCGTCGGGGCGACTACCGCACCGAGAACCTGAGTGTACTGGCCGATGGTACACGCACTGTTCGTCTTTATAACGCACAAGAAACAACCCCTTCTCTGGCGGTAATGTACAAGCCACGCCAGGATGTGTCGCTGTACGCCAGTTATGTGGAAGGCCTTGAGGAATCGGGGCAGGCACCTGCCAATGCGGCCAATGCATTCCAGCTGCTCGACCCTGCAGAATCGGAGCAACGTGAAGTGGGTGCCAAGTTCAATATTGGTCAAAACAGCCTGGCACAAATTGCCTATTTCGACATTGATCGTGCATCTACATTTTTACAACCCGCCCCAGCGGGCTCACCCCCCGGAACACCCGGCGTATTTGGCCTGAACGGCAAAGCGAATTACAGCGGGTTCGAGATGGCCTGGACCGGCGAATTGAACAAGCAACTTTCAATTGCTGCCTCAGCCCTGTTGATGGATGCGGAATTACAAAACGAAGGCAACGCAGCCACTGTGGGGCGTGTGCCTGAAAACACAGCCGAAAAAACAGCCAGCCTGTTTGCAGAATACCGTTTGCTCAGCGTACCGGGTTTGAGCTTCAGTGGTGGTTTGTACTACACCGGCGAGCGCGCTGTGAACGATCAAAACCAGGCGTTTATTGGCGGCTACACCGTGGCCTCGCTGGGCGCACGTTACTCGACTGTAATTGGCAGCACGCCCACGCAGTTCCAGTTGGTGGTCGACAACCCCACCGACAAAAACTACTACAGCACCGCGGGCAACGGCTTGATTGGTGTGGGCACACCCCGAACCATCAAGGCGATTGTCAGCGTCGATTTGTAATCAACTCAAGCTTGTAAAAGCCACACCCTGTTCGTCCTTGGGCGACAGGGTTGGCCTTGCCACACCAGCCTGCTTCAATGGCCAATCAATGTTCAACACCGGGTCATTCCAGGCAAGGCAATGCTCGTGCTCGGGGCTGTGGTGTTCGGTCACCTGGTAACTCGTAATTGCGGTGTCGGTCAGCGTTAAAAAACCGTGCGCAAAACCAGGTGGTATCCACAGCTGAATATGGTTGGTGCTGCTTAATTCACAGCCATACCACTGGCCAAATGTTTCCGAATTTTCGCGCAGGTCTACGGCCACATCAAACACGGCACCGTGCACCACGCGCACCAGTTTGCCCTGTGCCTTGGGGGCAGTTTGCCAGTGCAGGCCGCGCAACACCCCGCGCTTTGAAAGCGATTCATTGGTTTGCACAAACTCAGGCTGAATGCCTGCCACCTGCTTGAAAGTTTTCGCATTGAAACTTTCAAAAAAGTGACCGCGTGCGTCGGTGTATACCGTGGGTGTTAGAAGCAATAAGCCGTTTAAAGGAGTAAGGTTACAATTCATGCATATCACCAATTAATTATTCCAGAATGATCCTAGAACTCAGCTCCTTCGACAATGCCATACTTCGACTCGATGAGGGCATTCTGCGCTATCAGAAAGACATCACCGACACCCAGATTCGGGACGGATTAATTCAACGTTTCGAATTCACATATGAACTGAGCCACAAAATGCTGAAGCGTTTTCTGGAATTTACATCGCCCAGCCCAGCCAACATTGACGAACTGGCTTTCCAGGATCTTATCCGCACTGGCAACGAACAAGGGCTGCTTTTAAGCGACTGGGCACAGTGGAAAAAATACAGGGAGATGCGATCGCGGACCAGCCACACCTATGACGAATCCGTGGCCTTGCAAGTGGTAGCCGAAATTCCGGCTTTTTTGCAAGAGGCCAGGTTTCTGAATGCGCAACTTCACGCGAGAAACAAGTGAAACTACAAGACAAAGAGCTCGCACTGATTCAACAAATTCTCGCTGAAATCGTGCCGCAATGTGAAGTGTGGGCATTTGGGTCAAGAGTTAATGGAAATCCCAAGCCGTTCTCAGACCTCGACCTTGCCTTGATTGATCGTCAGGCAATTCCCTTGGGCACTCGTGCAAATTTGGCTGAAGCCTTTTCTGAATCCGATTTACCCTGGAAAGTAGACCTGGTTGACTGGCACAGCATTTCGCCAGAATTTCAGAAAATTATTGAAACCAATTTTGAGGTGGTTCAAACCCCCGCCTCAAGCAAGCCCAGCAAGTAATCGCCATAACCGCTGTTACGCAACGGTTTGGCCAGAGCAGCCAACTGTGCCGAGCTTATCCACTGGTTGCGCCACGCAATTTCTTCAGGGCAGCTTACCTTTAAGCCCTGCCTGCGCTCAATGGTTTGAATGAAGTTGGCCGCGTCCAGCAAGCTGTCTGCAGTACCCGTGTCAAGCCAAGCCTGTCCACGGCCCATTTGTTGCACTGCAAGCTGCCCCATGGCCAGGTAAGTTCGTATTACATCGGTAATTTCAAGTTCGCCACGGGCTGAAGGTGTCAAACCTTTTGCAATGCCACCGGCCTGGCCATCAAAAAAATACAAGCCTGTTACTGCCTGTTTGCTTTTGGGCTGCGCGGGTTTTTCTTCCACACCGATGACTGTGCCTTCAGCGTTCAGTTCAAGTACGCCATAGGCTTGCGGGTTTGCCACAGAATACGCAAACACTGTGGCACCCTGTTTTTGCCCGTAGGCATACTGCATTTGTCGAACCAGGTTTTGACCATAAAACAGGTTGTCGCCCAACACCAAGGCACAGGGTGCACCCTGCAAAAAAGGTTCAGCCACAATCAGCGATTGCGCAACACCACCGGGTGTAGCCTGCACAGCGTAATCAATGCGCATGCCCCAGCGGCTGCCATCGCCCAGCAATTGTTCAAATCGCGGTGTGTCGTGCGGGGTTGAAATCACCAGCACCTCCCGCACACCCGCCAACATCAGGGTACTCAGGGGGTAGTAAATCATGGGCTTGTCGTAAACGGGTAGCAGCTGTTTGCTGACAGCGGCAGTGGCCGGGTACAGGCGGGTGGCTTGTCCACCTGCCAACACAATGCCTTTGCGGTTCATGTTTCCACCTTGGTTAACCTTGCATGCTTTATATCTTAAGTGAAGTATGCAAGGAAAACTGCTTGTCACCTACAACAGCTTCGCTAACCGTGCCAAGGCATCCAGACCTTTGCCCAAAACACCCAGTTGTTCGCTCGGGGCTTCCAGTTCAGCCATACCCTCGCGCATCATTTTTACATGCCCAGCCAACTCGCCAAGCTCGTTTTTTGCATGGGCACTTAAAGCCGCAAACCGGGCATTCTCTGCATTCACAAAAGCAAGGTACGCAGCCGCCAAAACCTGCTGGTGTTGTTTGCGTTCCTCGGCACTTAACAGTTCTACATCAATCAAATACAGGGCTGAAAATACTGCGTGCACGTCGGTTTGCAAGGTTTCAAAATCACTTGGGGTCATGGGTGTTGGGCTCACGGTTATTGGCTGCCTGAATGTTTGAATTGAGTTGATTAAAAACGCCCTGCAAGTGTTCGAAACTACCCTCGCCCCGCAGCACATTCACCCAAGCTTGTTGCATGTCAATACTGGCTGCTTTGGCCTGCTCCAACAGTTCAATGGTGGGCACTTGCTTGATGTGTTTTATCCAGGCGTTTTTCCAGGTTTCGCTCAGCTTTTTGTCCTCCACAAAAGGCTTCAATACTTTCTCGCGGTATTCAACCTGGCGGGCCAATGCCTCGCGTTGCGTAATCCACTGTATTTGCTCTTGCAAAATGTGCTGGTTCAACAACAAGGCGTGCGCCACGGGCTCGGCGCCGCGCATCAATTCTTCACGCACTTGTGCACCATGTTTCCAACTGGCCACATGCCCGGCCAAACCCGCCACCGCTTCTTTGCTCACCCGGGGTATGCCGCCCACATCAGGCGCCTTGTTCAACGCTTCTACAAGCTTTCGCAATGCCCGCGTGGTGCCCGTGCTGGTGTCGCCTTTGGCCAGTGCACTTAGCTCAGCAAAGTAAAGCGCCTGCGTATCGAGGTAATTACTCGTGGTTTGCAGCAACTCAGCCCTTTGCTGCATGGCTTGCGTTTGCGTCAGCAGCGTTGTGTTGTCGCGGGGCAAGTTGGGCAACAAACTGGCTGTAAATTCAAGGGTGTGGTCTAGCGCAAAGCTGTTTACTTTCTTCAAGGTGGTGGTGTACTGCTTGCCCGTGGTGGCCAAGCCCTCTGCTTGCAAAGGGGTTTTACTGGCGCACGCCGCAGTAAGTACCAATGCAATACACACCGCAATACGCGGAATTGATTGAAGCAAGAAAACCTCCAGTGCCTGAAATTACGTTGGGCACTCAAAATACGTGGAAACTTTCCAGGGTGAGAACCACCAATTTGGGTTACAAAAACCAGGGGTAACCCATTTAGACATTGCCTGCCCGCCTCATCACCACTTATGCTTAGTGCAAATTACTTATTGCTCTATCTCATTGCTCTATTTATGAAAGCTGAAGACCCACACCAACTCACCATTCTGCGTGAGCAAACCAAGCTTCTGTTCGAGCACCTGCCTTTTGTTTTATACGGTGTCATGGCCTCATCGACTGGCCTGGTGGCCGTGCTTTGGCACACTGGCCAGGGCACTGCGCTGCTGCTGTGGTTGTTGGCGGTGTACATGCTGACCGGTTTGCGTTGGTGGGTGCGCCGGCATTTCAACAAGCTGGGCGCGCATTTCGACCCACAGTACTGGATCCGGGTTGCCATTCAATTCACGGCAGCGTCGGGCATTTTGTGGGGCTTGCCGGGGTTATGTTTTTCTCAACCAACCCCATGGTGCTAATGGCACTGTCTATTTTTCTGGCCGCCATGGTGGCCGGTGCAGTGTCCTCCCATGCCTGCCACACACCGGCATATGTCGCATTTGCGTTACCGGCCTCCCTGCCATTCATTGCCCTTTGCTTGTGGCAAAAAACGCCTTTCTTCGCAATATTGGCCACCGTTGCGTTGGTGTTTGTTTTAATCAATATTCACTATGGCCGCAACCTGCAAAACATGGTGATTCAGTCCATTCGCTTGCGGTTTCAAAATGCTGAACTCATTGGCGAACTCACTTTGCAAAAACGTGTGGCCGAACAAGCCAGTGTCGCCAAAACCCGCTTCTTGGCTGCGGCCAGCCACGATCTGCGTCAACCTGTGCAGGCCATTGAATTGTTGGTGGATGCACTGGGCGAAGACCTGGCCAACCACCCCAGCAGAGGCTTGCTGGACCGAATTCAGGAAGCAGGCCATGGCTTGCGCAACTTGCTCAATGCCTTGCTGGATTCTGCCAAAATAAATGCAGCCGCCATTACCGCCAAGCCACGCCACATTCAACTGGCCCCTTTGCTCAAACGCATTTGCAATGAACTGGCCACCCAGGCACAACACAAGGGCCTTGATATTCGCGTGGCGAAAACCAAAGCGTGTGCTTACACCGACCCCGCCCTGCTTGAACTGATTCTTCGCAACTATGTGGAAAATGCAATCAAGTACACACCCGAAGGGCGCGTACTGATTGGGTGTCGCAAACAAGGTGGGCAAATCCGGATTGAAGTACACGACACCGGCATCGGCATACCCGCCAGCGCCCAGGAAACCGTGTTTCAAGAGTTCTACCAATTGGGTAACCCCGAGCGCGACAAAGCCAAGGGCCTGGGGCTGGGCTTGTACATTGCGCACAGCCTGGGCAAGTTGTTGAACCATGACATTGGTGTGAATTCCACGGTGGACAAGGGCTCGATGTTTTATGTCACCGTGCCCCAAGGCGATGCCAACCACTTGCTTGATGAACCCAGCCGCGTGCAGGCCGGTGGTAAAACCCCATTGACCGGCAAAACCGTGTTGTTGATTGACGATGACGATTTGGTGCGCGCCAGCGTAACCGAGATGTTGAGCCGCTGGCAATGTTCAACCATTGCCGCTGAAGACGCAGAAACCGCCCTGCGCATTTTAATGGCCCGTGGCCGAATGCCCGACGCGATTGTGGCCGACTATCGACTGCGCAACAAAAGCACCGGCGTACAGGCCATACAATCATTACAAGCACAACTTGGGAATGTACCAGCTGTAATATTGACTGGTGATACAGCCCCAAGTCGAATTCAGGAAGCCAGAAACTCCGGTTTCCTGATTTTGCACAAACCACTCAGTGGTGTGCAATTGCGAAGTACTTTGAGTGAGTTGATGAGTACCCAAACCACGGGGTAAAAATTAAGCGGGATAAAACTGAACGCCGTTTTTCAGAATATTCTTTTTCAAGGCTTCGTTTTCCAGTTTCTCAAAGTGAATGCAGTCCACTTTAAACACCAAGGGCAAAGCATCTATTTCATTCCACAGGGAATTAAAATTCGACTCGGTCATTGCGGGCGCAACCACTGCAAGGTCGATATCACTGCCATCTTTAAAGTGACCCGAAGCACGTGAACCGAACAAATAGACCACTTCAATAGTCGGATATTTGGCGAACGCTGTCCTCAACTGCTCAATTACCTGGCTCGACAAGCCATACTTCACAGTCAATTTTCACTCCATCGCCGTACTTCACCGGCCAAATTCTGAAACATCGTGTCACCATGGTTTTTCACAAACTCGTACACCTGATCCGCCAGTTTCTCGTCGTAAGTATGGCTGGACAAATTCCGCATTCGTTGGGCCTCGCTCCAGGCGTTACCATCATGTATCAACCCCGCAACCAAAGCCTCTTTGAAAACATCGCGGGGATTCAAGGCCACAATACCCAACACTTCAAGTCGCAATTTTAGTGTTTTCCAGGCCAGCTCCCAACAAAACTCGAAGCGTTGAATAACCGAATCTCGAATGAACGAATCCAGAGGCCGCTCACAAGCCTCGGTTAACCTCTGACTGGCTTTCAGAAAATCGGCTGATCTTTCATTCAAACGTTCCATATTTGCCCAAAATCCTAAATACTCGCCCTCGTGGGTTTAATTCTAATTCAAGCCCGCCCGTACACATCGTCAAAACGCACAATGTCGTCTTCTTCCAGGTAGTCGCCACTTTGCACTTCAATTACTACTTACACAGAAAAATAGTGTAACTATTGGTTTACCGTAGCCTACTTTGCATAGTAATCTGTGTAAATAATGGAAAAAGAAATTACTCTTCAGCTGTGCATTCATGGGCAATGGGTTGATGCGGCGCAAATTGCCTTGCTTCAATCTGAAGGCCAAGGCGTACTTGCGCCGGTGTACATTGCTTACAGTACCAATTGGGCGGTAGAACACGCTGGCTCTGCCGGAATACCCGCGCTGGCTACGCAATACCCCGTATCGCTGCAACACATGCAAAGGCAACACTGGCCAGCTTTTCTGGTCGACTTGTTACCGCAGGGGTATGGCAGGGCTGAACTGTTGCGGCAACTCGACAGAAAACCCACTTCTGGCCCAGAATCGGATTGGCTTTTGCTGCAACACGGCGCTGGCAATCCGATTGGGCACATGCGGGTTAAACAGGCCGCCGAGTGGCTTGAGCAACAAACTACCCCACTGCAAGGTTTTCACGACCAGGAAATTGTGGACCGTGCAGAATCATTCGTAGAACACCTGGCCCAATTCGGCCTTTTCGTAGCAGGTTCATCGGGTGTTCAAGGAGAATGGCCAAAACTGCTGCTTACCCGCGGCAAAGACACCAAGCTTTACCTCGATCATTCCCTGCCCGATGAACAGGCAGCCATGCACTATATTGTCAAATTCAGCCGTGGCCCCAACCCCAGGCTGGCCAGCATACTTCGCCACGAAGCCGCCTACATGCAAATTGCAAAACTAGCCGGTTTGCGCGTTTCTGCATTGCCCACCTACAACAATGGAGTGTTGTTCATTCCACGTTTTGACCGCACTGTGCAGGCTGGCGAGGTAAACCGCCGCGCACAGGAAAGTTTGGCGAGTCTTCTCGATATTGCCGGCTTCGATTCCAACCCCAACCACAACGAAGCATGCCTTGCAATCAGCAAACACTGCGCCAACCCATTGCCCGAGCTTGCGGAATACATTTGCAGGGACGTACTTAACCTTGCCCTGGGCAACAAAGACAACCATGCGCGCAACACCGCATTCACGCGCAATATGCAAGGCAATTTGCAGTTAACACCACTGTTTGATTTCGCACCCATGGTGCTGCATCCCGATGGCATCGCCCGCCGCATGCGCTGGCAGGACGAAAATGCATCTGCGCCACGTTGGGCCGATGTAATAAGTTTTGTTGAGCAACTGCAACCCGGTGCAACACCTTACCTGGTTGAACGACTGCGCAGTCTGATCAAGCCACTTGCCACAATTGACAAGCAACCAAGCAAGTACGGTATTGAACCAGCGCTGTTTCAGCTGATTGGGCAACACCTGAAAGCGCAAATCAAGGCTTTACAGGCACTAGAGGCCTCGAAATAACACCATGGACAAACGCTATAAACCCTTAAACCTTAGCGAGCAACTGCGCATACGCCAACAAGTGGTCGAAGACATTTTGAACAACCCGCAATGGCCCCTGCAGCAAGTGGTGCAACACCTGAAAACCAGCCTTCGACTCACCACTGCTGAACTGGCCAAAGTGGCGGGCATTTCAGCCCGTACGTTGCAAGACATTGAGCAAGGCCGAAGCCAAGGCACCGTGCAAACCATGAACAAAATTCTTGGTGTTATGGGTTTACGCTTGGGGGTATGTAAACAATAAATTCAAACAATCAAGCCCGCCCGTACACGTCGTCAAAACGCACAATGTCGTCTTCTTCCAGGTAGTCGCCACTTTGCACTTCAATCATCACCAAGTTCAGCACGCCGGGGTTTACCAAGCGGTGCCTGTTCCCGGCGGGAATGTAGGTTGACTCATTCTTGCGCACCAAAAACACATTCTCGCCATTGGTGACCTCGGCAGTACCGCTGACTACAATCCAGTGCTCGCTGCGGTGGTGGTGCATTTGCAAACTCAGCGATGCACCCGGCTTTACTTCAATGCGTTTAATTTTGTAACCAGCGGAATCTTCAAGCACCGTGTAAGTACCCCAAGGGCGGTGCACGGTGGGGTGCACGTTCACCAATTCGCTGCCTTGCGCCTTCAGGGTTTCAACTACTTTCTTTACATCCTGGTGGCGGCTTCTGTCGGCCACCAGCAAAGCATCGGGCGTATCGACAATCAACAAATTTTCAACACCCAAGGTGGCCACAGCCCGGTTGCCCAAACGCACATGGGTGTTGTTGCTGTCAATTGAAATCAGTTGGCCCGCGCCTTCTTGCTGCACTGTGTTGCCCTGTGTATCGGGCGTGCATTGCTCGGCCAAGGCAGCCCAACTGCCAATGTCGCTCCACTGAAAACTGGCAGCCACCACCGCCACATTGCTGGCCTTTTCCATCACGGCGTAATCAATGCTGATATCGGGCAATTTTGCAAATTCATCTTTGTTGAACGTAAACACGCTGCCGCTTGCCTTGGCATTTTTGCTCTCTTTGGCACCGGCCCACACCGCATTTGCCTGGGTGGCCACTGCCGGCTCATTCTGCTCAAGGGCTTGCAACAGGTCACTTGCGCGCAGCGCAAACATACCACCATTCCACACATACTGGCCACTCGCCAAATATTCCATGGCCAGTTCAAGCTTCGGCTTTTCAACAAAACGCTGCACTGCAAATGCACCGTTAATTTCGTCGACAGGCGCACCTTGCTGTATGTAACCAAAACCAGTTTCAGGCGTGCTGGGGGTAATGCCAAAGCAAGTTAACCAACCCTTGCGTGCCGCAGCCACTGCTTGTTGCGCAACACGCACAAACTCGGCAACAGGGTTAATTAAATGGTCGGCCGGCAGCACCAACAACACGGGGTTTTCACCGGGGTAACGGGCTTGCGCCCACTGCGCGGCCAATGCAATGGCAGGTGCAGTGTTGCGGCCTTGCGGCTCCAGCAACTGGTGCAAGGCCATGTTGCCGCCCTCGCTTTGCAACACAGGCATGCATTCGTCTTGCAGCAGGAATTGGTAACTTTCATTGCTCACCAACAACACATCGTTTGAATCAGCCGCCTTGGCCACCGCTGCCGCACGCCGCACGGTTTGCGCAATCAGGCTTTCAGCGCCTACTTTCAAAAAGGGCTTTGGAAAGTTTTTGCGGGACAAGGGCCACAGGCGTGTGCCCGCGCCGCCGCATAGAATTACAGGGATTACTCGATTGCTATTACTCATCACTGTGTCCATGTTTAAAGTTTTCCCAAAGCATCGGCCCATGCCAGCACTTCACCCTGACTGCGGCGGCTGCTTTCATCACCACCGTAAATTACCGTTGAACGCGCAGCATTGGGATTCAGCTTCTCTAATTTTGTGAGTTGCTTGAACCAATCTGCGCTGAAAGTGCTGCCCGACTTGATTTCATAGCTTTCAAACACGCCATCGCGTTGGGCCAACAAGTCAACCTCCTGCCCGGCACTGTCGCGCCAAAAATAAAGCGCGGCCTGTTGCCCTTTGTTCAAAGCGGCTTTGTAGGCTTCTACAACCACCATGGTTTCAAACACCTGCCCACGCAAAGGGTGTGCGCTTAATATTGCAGCTGAATGGATACCCAGCAACCAGCACATCAGGCCTGTGTCGAGAAAGTACAGTTTGGGCGTTTTCACCAAACGCTTTCCGAAATTTTCAAAATAAGGTGGCAAACGCATCACCAGGTAACTGGCCTCCAAAACGCCAATCCATTCACGCGCAGTCACTGAGCTAATACCCACGTCTGCACCCAGCGAACTCAAATTCAACAATTGCCCCGAACGCGCGGCAGCTAGGCGCAAGAAACGTTGAAACAGTTGCAGGTCTTTAATTTGTAGCAACTGGCGCACATCGCGTTCAACATAGGTGGCCACGTAGTTCGAAAACCAGTCTTGCGGTAACAGGTCCCGGCTGTATAAGGCGGGGTAATGGCCGGTGACCATCAATGTATCTACATCGCCGCCCAGCAGGCCTGCATGCTGAAGTTCCAGGCCCTGCAAAGGCAGTAACTCTACCCGCCCCACCCTGCCCGCCAAGGACTGGGTAATGTGACGCACCAAGTCAAATTGTTGTGAACCTGTCAGTACGAAATCGCCCATGCGCTGGCGCTCGTCCACCAAGCCCTGCAACCACGACAACAAAGAAGGCACACGCTGCACCTCGTCTATCACTGCGCCATCCGCAAACTGCGCCAAAAACCGTTTTGGATCGTCCGTTGCAAATTGGCGTTGCTCCGGGTTTTCCAGTGACACATAGGGCTTGCCCGGAAACAATTGCCGAGTCAACGTGGTTTTTCCAGACTGCCTTGGGCCTGTAATAGCCACAACCGGAAACCCTTTGGCCAAGCGTTGTACAGTACCGGCAGCCAATCTTGGAATAATCATGCTAATTTAAAGTTGTAACTTAGATTTGCATATACTAGAACCATCGCCCTGCTGCGTCTACCTTTCACCTTGACTCTGAAAATACGCTTTGGTGTGTACATGCACTTGCAGGCTGCTCAGCACTGCGGGTTCCACCACACCATCAGGCTTCTCGCAAACCTTCTACATTGCTCGAAAACCAGGCATAGGTTTTATTCAAACCGGTTTCCAAATCAATGCTGTATTGCCAACCCAAATTCTTCAAGCGCTCCACATTCATCAACTTGCGCGGGGTGCCATCGGGCTTGGTAGTATCAAACACCAACTTGCCTTCAAAGCCAACCACGCGCTGCATGGTTTCTGCCAGTTCACGAATGGTGCAATCTACACCAGTGCCCACATTAATATGGCTGAGCATGGGCTGTGTATTCGCTTTGTAGGTTTGTTCGTTCAGCAGCAACACATGCACACTGGCTGCGGCCATGTCGTCTACGTACAAAAATTCACGCATGGGCGTGCCTGTGCCCCACACCACCACTTCAGAATCTCCACGCAATTTGGCTTCATGAAAGCGGCGCATCATCGCCGGTATCACATGGCTGTTCTCGGGGTGAAAGTTGTCGTTCTCGCCATACAAATTGGTGGGCATTACACTGCGATAGTTGCGACCATACTGGCGGTTGTAACTTTCGCACAATTTAATACCTGCAATTTTCGCCACCGCGTAGGGCTCGTTGGTGCTTTCCAAAGTACCTGTCAGCAACGCAGTTTCTGTCATCGGCTGCTCAGCCAGCTTGGGGTAAATACAGCTTGAACCCAGAAACAACAAATGCTGGCAATTGTTGGCATGCGCTGCATGCACCACGTTGCATTCCATCATCAGGTTCTGAAAAATAAATTCGGCCGGGTAGGTGTTGTTGGCATGTATGCCACCCACCTTGGCTGCAGCAAGTACCACTGCGTCGGGCTGCTCAGCTGCAAAAAACTCATTCACGGCAGCCTGGTTGCACAGGTCAAGTTCGGCGTGGGTGCGCACCACAATATTGCTGTAACCCATGGCGTTCAAGCGGCGCACAATGGCGCTGCCCACCATGCCCCGGTGGCCCGCCACATATATTTTTGAATTGAAGTTCAACATGAATGGCAGCCTTTACTCGCGGCTTACTGCAACGCTGTAACCGTGTTGCTTCAGCAGTGCATGTTGGCGTGCTGCATCCAGGTCTACCTGCACCATTTCTTTCACCATTTCATGAACGGTAATTTTCGGTGTCCAGCCCAATTTGTTTTTCGCCTTGCTGGGGTCGCCCAACAAAGTTTCCACTTCCGCAGGGCGGAAGTAACGCGGGTCAACCTGCACCACCACATCGCCTTCTTTCAGTGCAGGTGCCTTGTCGCCCTGCACTTTCACCACAATGCCTTTTTCAGCCACGCCACTGCCTTCCCAGCGCAGGGTTACGCCCAATTCAGCTGCCGTCATTTCAATAAACTGGCGCACGCTGTATTGCACACCGGTGGCAATTACAAAGTCGTCGGGCGTTTCCTGTTGCAACATTAGCCATTGCATTTCAACGTAGTCTTTCGCATGGCCCCAATCGCGCAGCGCGTCCATATTGCCCATGTACAGGCATTGCTCCAGGCCCACTGCAATATTGCTCATGCCGCGTGTAATTTTTCGCGTAACAAAAGTTTCGCCACGGCGCGGGCTTTCGTGGTTAAACAAAATACCGTTGCAGGCATACATACCGTAGCTTTCGCGGTAGTTCACCGTAATCCAGTAGGCGTACATTTTGGCCACAGCGTAAGGGCTGCGCGGGTAAAAGGGCGTGGTTTCCTTTTGCGGAATTTCTTGCACCAAACCATACAGTTCTGAAGTACTCGCCTGGTAAAAACGGGTCTTCTTTTCAAGGCCCAAAAAGCGGATCGCTTCCAGCAAACGCAGCGTGCCCATGGCATCTACATCGGCGGTGTATTCCGGGCTCTCGAAACTCACCGCCACGTGGCTTTGCGCACCCAGGTTGTACACCTCGTCAGGTTGCACTTGCTGAATAATGCGGGTCAGGTTAGAGCTGTCAGTGAGGTCGCCGTAGTGCAGCTTGAAGCGGGCGTTTTCAACATGCGGGTCTTCGTAAATGTGGTCTACCCGCTGGGTGTTGAACAGCGATGCACGGCGCTTGATGCCATGCACTTCATAGCCTTTGCTCAACAAAAATTCAGCCAAATACGAACCATCTTGCCCGGTTACACCGGTGATCAACGCGACTTTAGTCATTGCAGGGGTGCCTTGCTGTAATTGAATTCAAAACGAAAGCTTAAAGTGCTACGGCTAAAACACCAAGCAAGACACTCCACATTACCGTATTAAATAATCATAAAAAATTAAACTGATCATATTTTGATGATCATAAGCCACATCAAACCTGCACTTCATTCAATTGCCCACTCCTCAACCGCCAAGCGCGGCACTCTGTGAAACTCGCGTGCATTGTTGGTGATCACCACACTGTCTTCAGCCATGGCATGGGCTGCAATCAGCAAGTCCATTCCGCCAACAGGCTTTCCAGCACGCTCCAGTTCGCTGCGAATTTGCGCGTAGTGGTGTGCAGCATCGACGGGCCAAGGCAACACTTCAAACCCAGCCAACCAAGCTTCTATCGCCGCCTGAAAACGCGGAGACGCCAACTTTGCTGCACCAAATCGCAGCTCGGCGGCCACAATCGCGGATAGCCACAGCTGGCTTTTTTCCAAACTGGCAAATCGCTCAATCATTTCGGCGGGGTGTCGCCGCAAAATGTAACTGCAAATATTCGTGTCAAGGGTACGGCGCATTTACATCAAGTCCAATCGCGTTCTTGTGCGGGAGCATCCACGCGATCAAGCAAAAAGTCAGCGGGCAATTTCTCGGTGCTGTCATAAAACTTCTGCAACCACAAACCCATGTTTTGCGCTGCTGGTGTAACGGGATGTACCCACAGATCGTTACCAATTTGTTCAACAAGCACCTCTTTTGCATCCAAGCGCAACTTCGCAGGCAAGCGCAAGGCTTGGCTACGGCCACTCATAAAAACTTTCGCAGTAACTGGCATTCAGAACTCCAAACGAATGTAGTATTACAGTGTAGTATTACATATTCTTTCCCCAAATAAAAGACGATGGTTCCGTCTTTTGAACCAACATTCATTAATCGCGCCAAATAAATGGCGCAATTTATAAAATAGCGCCATGATTGCGCCATAGCAACTACACCAGTTGGCTATCAGCGAGAGTTTCTGGCCAGCTACCAACCCAACCAAACGGCGTACCTGTCTGCAACACTGCGTCAACAGCTTTATCGAATTGGCAATACTTCCAAAACCCACTTGCCGGCTGGCACTTACAGCCGGGCAATCTTGGGTGTGTATGAAATGACGCGCGTGGAATTGCTTCGCGATTTGTATGTGTGGGCCTATGAACGATCAAGCCAGGAATACCTGACGATTACGCAAGAATTGGCGGAGCCCAACCCACTTCGCCTACAGTGGCGAGAACTGATTAAAAGTACTGTTCGGGAAGTTGTTTTGCATGCAAATCGCGATGCATTTGGAATTGTTCCGCACGCAGTACAAAACAAAGTAGCAGAGCAAGATCAAGCGGAAGTTCAGGCCCTGATTATTGAAGAACTTCGTCACATTCACGAAGGCGTACTGGCGCGTTACGGCTTGCGGCCCTCTGAATACCAAGCCTGGGTAAAAAATAAAAGCAATTAATTGATCAGCTTGCAAATTGATACCCAAAAAAGGTATTATCGTACCCATTATGATCCCAATTTCAATATCAGACAGTCTGTTCTCCAAAACACAGCAAAAGGTGTTGGGTTTGCTTTTCTTGCATCCTGAACGGTCTTTTTATCTCAACGAAGTGGTGCGACATGCCAATGCTGGCAAAGGCGCCGTGCAGCGTGAACTGCTTAAACTGGAATCCTCCGGGCTGGTTCTTTCAACGCCACAAGGCAACCAAAAACACTTTCAAGCCAACAGGCAGAATCCGGTTTTTTCTGATCTTCGCTCCTTGATCATCAAAACGTTTGGCATACAGGAAGTCATCGCGAACTGCTTGCAAAATCACGCCACCAAGATAAACCGTGCGTTCATATTCGGGTCTATCGCCAAGGGAACAGACAATTCAAAAAGCGACATTGATTTGATGGTAGTTAGCGATCAACTTCACTTCCATGATCTTTTTGACATACTTCAACCTGCGGAACAACTTCTGGGGCGAACCATTCAACCTACGCTGTATCGCACGCAAGAATTCGCAGAAAAAAAAGACACCGAATTTATGCGCCGAATTTTTGACGCACCAACCATTTCCGTCGTCGATGTGATTAATGAACAAAGAAAATAATCCGTTTGATAATTTGCTCAAGATAGGGCAACTAAAACGAGAGGCTTTTATTCAAGCTGAATTTGACGGACTCGTTAGCACCGCAAATCGTAAACTCCACGATTCCAAAAACGCCAGCTTGTCGAAAGACAGTCGCTTCGATCTTGCTTACAACGCAGCACACTCGCTCGCTCTGGCAGCGCTTCGCAAGGCGGGATATCGCTCAGAAAATAGATACACCGTTTTTCAGTTACTCGAGAGTACCGCTGGTCTGCCAGCGTCTATTTGGCGAATATTCGCCACAGCGCATCAAAAAAGAAACCTTGCAGAGTACGAAGGTTTCACTGAGATTGAATCGTCATTGCTAGAGGCGCTGATCAATGCGACTGAGAAACTCAATTTGATATTGAGGAACAAGAATTGAACAAAGAAATTCTCAAGAACCAACTCGACCTCGCCACCCTGGTTCGCACCCAGCGCCTGCAAGCAGGCCCCAAAGGCGGGAAAATGACCGCTCACACCTTGGCTGAGCTGGCAGGTGTTAGCCGCGACACTGTTTTCCGCATTGAACGCGGCGAAGACGTTTCCTTTTCCACCGCCATGGCTGTGCTGCGGGTTTTTGGCTTGGGGCTAAGTGCTGCGCCCGTGCAATGGCCCACCTTGAACACCGCACAACAACACTTCAAAACCCAGTGACAGCCATCCAACAAATTCAAACACTGCAGGTGTTCAACGGCGGCAAGCCTTGCGGCTGGTTGGGGCAAACAGCTACGGGCTTTTGGTTTCACTACGCCAGCAATACGCCACAGCAACACTGGGTCAGTTTGCTGATGCCACCCAGCACTAATTTTTATCAGCAGGCTGAATTGTTTCCGGTGTTTGCACAGCACATTGATTGTGGTGAAAACCCGCTAAGCCAGCTACACCAACTGAATGGCCAGCAATTGGGCTCGCTCAGTTTTGCCAACCCAGACAACCCCGTGGTTACTCCGCCACTGCGTAGCCCACCGCGGCTTGCGGCCGGGCAACGCGCGCTCATCGCAAACCCAAACACGCCATTGGTTCGCCGCCCCTTCGCCGACACCTTGGCGCACCACCCCAGTTGCTGGCCGCTTATTCAAACCCTGCAACAACTGAAAAAACAAGCCGACCCCAATAATCGCTTGCACGGCCTGCGATGGGCACTTCAGGCCCATCACGCAGGTGAATGGGTACAACACCCTCGGCCCGACCTGGCCCCTTATCAGCAACACCTATACGGGTTTGAAGCTATGCATGCAGTGCTCAACTTAAACCCTCAACAATTTACCGCACTTGCAGAAACCAACAAAAAATTTGAGCAGGTGCTGCATGAAGTAGCGCGCACTTACTGCAAAAACTTTTCAGCTGAAATTGAGCTGCTTCAACTCTTGCTGCCCCTAATTCACCATCAGCTTTTGGAAGCGTACCTTGTGTTCGAGCAAGCGCCGCCGCATGCCAACACATACAAGCCAGCGGTATTGGGGCTTGAATACCTGCCCAGCGCAACTCAATAAGCCAATTTGGCTTTATCAACATGCTTGGTATGCGTAAATACCAGTACGCAAGCAGAACTTTACCAATACACGAGAAAATACGTCACCTAAAAAAGGTGCTGCTGCCGGAAGAATGTTCTTTTTTCCGTCACAACTGTGCTGTAACATGATTTCGTTCAAAATTGAACGTTACCCGCTTGTTGATCGGTGCACAACATGGCGGTAGCGTGCCCTGAATTCCGCCATGACCAGCCGCAGAAACGATCTTCAAGAAGACACCAACTTTCGTGTAATGCAGCTGCTGCAGGAAAACCCCGACCTTACCCAGCGAGAACTGGCTAAAAAGCTGGGCGTGAGCGTGGGAGGACTGAATTACTGCCTGAAAGCGTTGATGGAAAAAGGCTTGGTGAAGATGCAAAACTTTACCCATTCCAAAAACAAGTTTGGGTATGTATATGTGTTGACGCCACGGGGTATTGCAGAAAAAGCAAAGCTGACAAGTAACTTCCTGAAAAGGAAGATGGAAGAGTACGAATCATTGAAAGCCGAAATAGAAGCGCTAACCATAGAAGTAAATAAACCGAAGTAACCATGCCACTGATCACGCTTACATCCGGTAAAAGTTTTCAATGCGAACCGGGCCACTCGATTCTTGATGCTGCAAACAAGGCAGGTATATCCCTGCCCTACAGCTGTAAAACTGGAAGGTGCAGCAGTTGTAAGTGTAAGGTACTTGATGGAAGCTCAAGTCGCCTCCACGACGAAACGGGCTTGACCCAGGCCGAAAAAGCCGCAGGTTGGATTTTAAGCTGTGTAAGCACACCAAATGCTGACTTGTTGCTTGAAGCAGAGGACCTCGGCGACGTTGCTCTACCAAGCGCAAAAACATTACCCTGTCGTATCAACAGCATAGAAAAAGTGGGGCGAGATGTATTAAAAGTTGTTTTACGCTTACCTCCAAACACCGACTTTAATTTCATACCCGGACAGTACATCGACGTAATCGGCCCAAATGGCATTCGAAGAAGTTACTCCCTGGCAAACAGCAGCTTAGAGAACAAGCAACTAGAGCTTCACGTTAAAGCCGTGGACGGTGGTGCCATGAGCGACTACTGGTTCAACCGGGCCAAACCCAACGATTTGCTTCGCTTTAATGGCCCACAAGGCACATTTTTCCTTCGAGATGTTTCGGGTCTCGATTTGGTTTTCATGGCTACAGGTACAGGCATCGCGCCTATCAAGGCCATGCTTGAGAGTATGGTGGAACTTGCGGAAAATAAAAAACCACGCTCCACTACGGTACTTTGGGGCGCACGACATGAAATTGACTTGTATATAGACATCACGACGATTCAAGGCAGCTATCGCTTCCTGCCAGCTATTTCTCGTCCCGAAACAGTATGGCAAGGCGCGCGCGGGCATGTTCAACAGGTGCTACTGTCGCAAATGCCAAACTTAAACAATGCCGCTATATACGCATGCGGATCCGAAGCAATGATACAAAGCGCCCAGGTGCTTTTAAAAGCTGCGGGCCTTCCAAAAGACCGTTTTTACTCTGACGCCTTTGTGTGCTCAGCATCACTTTAATCCAACACGAACTTACTCTATGAAAGCTGTCATTCTTGCCGGTGGCCTTGGTACCCGTTTAAGCGAGGAAACCGCCTTGCGCCCGAAACCCATGGTGGAAATTGGTGGTAAGCCGATTTTGTGGCACATCATGAAAATGTATTCATTTCATGGCATTCAGGACTTCGTTGTTTGCTGTGGTTACAAAGGCTATGTAATCAAGGAATACTTTGCCAATTACTTCTTGCACATGTCCGACGTAACATTCGACATGCGCGAGAACCAAATGCACGTTCACCAGAAACGTGCAGAGCCGTGGAGGGTAACACTTGTAGACACAGGCGACGATTCCATGACTGGCGGTCGACTTGGCCGAGTGGCCGAACACGTGAAAAACGAAGATGCTTTTTGCTTTACTTATGGCGACGGCGTGGGCGATATTGACATATCCGCTAGCATCGCCTTTCACAAGCAACACGGAAAGGCGGCAACACTTACCGCAACCTTCCCACCTGGGCGCTTTGGCGCTTTAGATATACAAAACCGCCAAGTTTTGAACTTCAAAGAAAAGCCAAAAGGTGACGGTGCCATGATCAATGGTGGTTTCTTTGTACTTTCCCCCAGCGTGTTGCAACACATTAAAAGCGACAGCACGGTTTGGGAGCAGGAACCGCTGATGCAACTGGCCGACGCAGGTGAACTAATGGCCTTTGAGCACGATGGTTTTTGGCAACCCATGGACACGCTACGCGACAAGCACTTGCTGGAAGAACTTTGGGCCAGTGGCAAAGCCCCCTGGAAAAAGTGGGACTAACATGATTCAGCAACAAACCAACCCCAGCTTTTGGTATGGCAAACGGGTCTTGTTGACCGGGCATACGGGCTTTAAAGGAAGTTGGCTAAGCCTTTGGCTTCAGGCAATGGGTTCAGAATTGCGCGGCATATCGCTTGCCCCACCAACAACACCAGCATTGTTTAATGTCGCCGAAATTGCTGAAGGCATGGACCACCAAATTGCAGACATTCGCGATTTTGACAAAGTGAATAAATTGTTTGCCGAGTTCAAGCCAGATATAGTCATTCACATGGCAGCACAACCCTTGGTGCGGCTCTCGTATCAGCACCCCATTGAAACCTATGCCACCAACGTAATGGGAACCGTTCATGTATTGGAAGCTGCGCGCCACGCCGGAAGCGTTAAAGCGATCGTGAACATTACTACCGACAAATGTTATGAAAATAAAGAATGGCTGTGGGGCTACCGTGAAGACGAACCCATGGGCGGCCACGACCCCTATTCCAACAGCAAAGGCTGCGCTGAACTGGTTAGCAGTGCATACCGCAAGTCTTTTTTGAACCAGGCAGGAATTGCCATGGCCACCGCGCGCGCAGGCAACGTGATTGGTGGTGGCGACTGGGCGCTGGACAGGCTGGTGCCTGATGTTCTTCGTGCACTCGAACAGAACCAACCCGCATTAATTCGAAACCCGCACGCCACGCGCCCCTGGCAACATGTGCTTGAACCACTTTCAGGCTACCTGTTACTGGCCGAGCATTTGTACAACGATGGACTAACCTATGCTGAGGGATGGAATTTTGGCCCCAATGAAGATGATGCCAAGCCGGTTCAATGGATTGTTAACAAACTTTGTGAAGCTTGGGCCAACGGCGCAAAATGGGAACTACAACCCGGCGATCATCCACATGAAGCCAACTACCTGAAGCTGGACATTTCAAAAGCGAAACAAAAGCTGCACTGGCACCCACACTGGCCACTGCAAACGGCACTGCATCACATTACTAACTGGCACCAAGCATGGCTTGCTGGTGAGAACATGCGCAATTACTGCCTTCAACAAATTTCACAATATCAGAGCGAACAATGAGCATTACTTCCACCGTTAACTTTCAACCGCAACTCGATAAAATTCGCAACCAGATTAGCGAGTTGGTGCAACAGTATGCTGACATTGCCTACACGCCCAAGCCATTTGTACCGGGTGAAAGCGCAGTGCCAGTTTCAGGAAAAGTAATTGGTGCGAAAGAGCTGCAATTGATGGTTGAGGCCAGCCTAGATGGCTGGCTGACCACCGGGCGCTTCAACGCTATGTTTGAGGAACGGCTGGCAAAGTTTTTGGGGGTTAAATACTTAATCACCGTGAATTCAGGGTCTTCAGCCAACCTGGTTGCCTTTTCTACGCTGACCAGCCCAAAACTGGGCGAGCGCGCTATTAAGCCCGGCGACGAGGTAATTGGAGTTGCAGCAGGCTTTCCCACCACAGTTAACCCAATTATTCAGTTTGGTGCAGTTCCTGTATTTGTTGATGTTGACTTGGCCACGCACAATATTGATGCCAGTAAAATTGAAGCTGCTATATCACCAAAAACAAAGGCCATTATGTTGGCCCACAGCCTTGGCAACCCATTCAACCTGGATGTGGTTACCGCCCTGTGCAAAAAGTACAACCTTTGGCTGATAGAAGACACTTGCGATGCATTGGGTGCAACCTACAAAGGCCAACTGGTTGGCACCTTTGGCGACATTGCCACGCTTAGCTTTTACCCCGCCCACCACATTACGATGGGCGAAGGTGGCGCTGTATTCACCAACAATGCCGAACTGAAGCTGATTGCGGAATCGTTCCGCGACTGGGGTCGCGATTGCTACTGCCCGCCGGGCAAAGACAACACCTGCGACAAGCGCTTTTGCTGGACCAAAAAAGAATTGGGCGGCGACCTGCCCGATGGCTATGACCACAAATACACCTACAGCCACTTGGGCTACAACCTTAAAATTACCGACATGCAAGCCGCTTGCGCGCTGGCCCAAATGGACAGGCTAGAAGATTTTATCGCCAAGCGCCGCGCAAACTTTACCTACCTTAAAGAACGACTGCAAAGCTGTGCAGAGTTTTTACACCTGCCCGAAGCCACACCACATTCAGAACCATCGTGGTTTGGTTTTCCGTTGGTGCTTAAAGAAAGCAGCGGAATTAAGCGCACAGACCTGATCAATTATCTGGACCAAAACAAGATTGGTACAAGGCTGTTGTTTGCAGGTAACCTGACCAAGCAACCCTACATGGCAGGTCGCAACTTTAGAATTAGTGGTGAATTAACCAACACAGAAATCGTTATGAATCAAACATTCTGGTTGGGCACCTTCCCTGCGCTAGGGCACGCTGAGTTGGACTACATCGCCGAGAAGCTAGAAGAGTTCTTCGGCGTGAATTTCTAATCTTGCCTCGGCGACCATGCGTATTCTTTTAACCGGTCCAAGTGGCTTTCTTGGCAGCGCTCTTGTCCGCTTCTGGGCTGAGCGTGGGCACGATCTGTGGTTGCTGGCACGGCCGTCCTCGTGTCTGGACCGGCTTGAAGATCTGCTGGCTACCGTAAAGGTCATGCGTGCGTCCACGCCTGGCGAACTCGCGGCTGTCATACGGGAGGCGATGCCAGATGCGGTCGTGCACACGGCCTGCTCGTATGGACGCAAGGGCGAGTCTGCGCTGGACGTATTGGATGCCAACATACGTCTTGGCATCTCATTGTTACAAGCAATTATGGAGCACAATTCGCTTGAAGGCCTGCCACCTACGTTATTCCTGAACACAGGTACCGTGTTAGAACCGGGAGTAAGCCTGTACTCGCTGAGCAAGACGCAGTTCTCTGCTTGGGGCGCAGCACTCGCTGCGTCTAAACCGCAACGGCTGAAATTCATCGACATCCGCCTGCAACAAATGTACGGACCTGGCGACGACGATAGTAAGTTCATTACTCATGTGATTGAAGCCTGCCGCCAAAACGTACCTCGCCTTGCTTTGACCATGGGTGAGCAACTACGCGACTTCATCCACATTGACGATGTAATACTGGCCTATGACCGTATCCTCGAACGACAGCATGAATTCGCTGAGAGTGACGCGATCGATGTAGGCTCCGGAGACGCTGTCTCGATACGCAGCTTTGTGGAACTGGTAAAGCAAGTCACGGGTGCGGAAACCGTCTTGGAGTTTGGGGCAGTAGCTTACCGAGCAAAAGAAGCCATGCTCTGCGTAGCAGATACGAGGCGGCTTCGTAGCTTGGACTGGCATCCGACCGTACCTCTCACTATCGGTCTCAGGCGATTAATCGACTTGGGATGCTAAAACCACTGATTATTCCAACCTGACTAATGACTTTATTCGAGATTTAAGCATGAAACTACTCATCACCGGCGGGTGCGGCTTCCTAGGGTCCAACCTGGCGGCCCATGCCTTGTCCCAAGGCATAGACTTGTGCGTGTTCGACAGCTTGTATCGGCATGGCTCTCATAGCAACCTGGAATGGCTGCGTACGCAAGGTCGCTTTGAATTTGTACACGGCGATATACGCAACGCTAACGACGTGCAGCGCGTGATTGCGCGCATAAAGCCCGACGCGATCTTCCACCTGGCTGGCCAAGTCGCCATGACAACCTCGATTGCTGATCCACGAATGGACTTCGAGGTCAACGCACTGGGAACGCTCAACGTCTTGGAGGCAGTGCGTACGCAAGCGCCGGAGGCGGTTGTTATCTACTCATCAACCAACAAGGTCTACGGCGACCTGGAGCAATACGAATACCGTGAGACCGACACCCGCTATATCTGCGTGGAGCAGCCTAACGGTTTCGACGAACAGACGCCGCTTGATTTCCACTCGCCCTATGGGTGCTCTAAGGGTTCGGCTGATCAGTACTTGCTCGACTATCACCGTATCTTTGGACTAAAGACCATCGTGTTCCGACACTCGTCTATGTATGGCGGCCGACAGTTCGCAACAGCTGATCAGGGTTGGATTGGCTGGTTTTGTCAAATGGCTGCGGAAACACGCGCTGGGCTGCGCAACGAGCTATTTACGATTTCGGGAAACGGCAAACAGGTCCGTGACGTGCTCCACGCTGAAGACATGATCTCGCTTTACTTCTCTGCATTGCAGCACATCGACACTGCAGCAGGAGAGGCGTTCAATATCGGTGGCGGAATCGACAACAGCCTATCGCTGCTCGAACTGTTCAATTTGCTAGAAAACGAGATCAGCCAGCCGCTGCATTACAATCAACTACCGCCGCGAAATAGTGATCAGCGGGTGTTTGTAGCCGACATCTCCAAAGCCACGGCCCAACTGGGCAGCTGGAAACCGCAAGTATCGGCGAGCTCTGGTGTATCGAAGATGTTGGACTGGGTTTCGGAAAATCTTACTCCTATCAGCTGACGATATTGAAACCTCTGATACGACAACAACGAAATTAGCAATCAAAGTGTAAGCGTGAAAAATAACCTACCGCAATTAAGTATAGTTATACCAACATTAGATCGAAATGAAGAGTTTCCAAGCGCAATTATTTCAGCGATCAATTCTGACGATGCTGCTAATGTTATTATTTCCCAAAATAAGTCAAATAAAATCACAAGAGATGCATGTAATGTGATTAAGGATTCGCGCGTACTTTTAAAGTATTGGGAAGAACGATTAGCCATAGGCGATCATTGGTCAATCGCAATAAATGAAACAGTAACGACGGAATTCTATACCATAATACCAGATGACGATCGAATACGGGCACAAGAATATTACAGAGTAATCATCGACGCTCTAAATAACAATAATTGCGTAGCTGGATTCGCTGACAAAAGACTAAACAATATTATTCACAGAATTCCAAATAAAAAAATATCAGAAAACATAATCATGATAACGGGAAATAACTTTTTAAAAATATTGAGGTCAGATATAGATGGAGTGCTTGATATATGCCCCACACATTTTACAACAGTATTTCGAACTGATGCTGCAAAAAAAGTGGGACTCTACCCGAATTGTCATTCGCCAGACCTTCTTTTATTTGCAAATATTTGTAAGATCGGAAATATACTAGTTTACCTTGAAGATCCAGGAGATTATAAATGGAACGAAAATGGATTATCAAAAAAACCAAATATAAAAATGCTTGTTAGCGAAATTATAGAAATCAAAAAATTGAAATTTTCATTGAATTCAAATATAAACAAGACAGTAAAGAAAAGACTTTTGACTAGAACAAGAAGGGCGCTATACGTAGCTTTAATAAAAAGTATTCGGATGAAGTTGTATTCCGAATCCATTTATGCAATATCAAACCTTAGTCTCATCGATTTAATAAAATTGACAAGTGGGTTCGCACTGAGATTAATCAATGGTAGATGGCCGAAAATTGATCCATTTCTGCCTTAGATGATAACAATAATACTCTATTCAGCGATACGACTCCTGAGTAGTATTGGGGCTATTGCACTCCTGAATTTCACCGTTCCGGGTGAGGAATCAAAGATTGTCGTAGATATCTATGTAACTCAAACATTCGTCGGAGCATTTGCGTCTTACGGATTGCAATTCGATGCTTATCACGCTGGTATTGGCAAGTCAGGAAGCAGTTTAATTCCGCGTTTAAATTTGGGTTCGTATTATTTAGTAACAATGACAGCATTGATTGCTACGCTCGGCATCGAAGTATTCAGCCAAAATTTGCTTAATTTTAAAACAATTGAGGCTGCACCAATATTCTTGGGCGCATTAATATTTGCCATTGCAAATATCATCGGAAACTATAACATTGGAACCGGGAACAAAGGGGTCGGAACCTTGGCTTTTATTCTACCAAATATCCCGATTCTATCGATCTCCATACTTTGGATTACGGGCAATACCAATTTTCTGCTTAACTATTTAGTTGTGTGTGGATTAATTATTTTGGTGTGTTTTTTTGTATTAATTCAAAATATTAATCAAGGCCCTGCAATATCAATAAAAAAAGAAGGAAGAACGGGTAAAATATTTGCATCATTCTCGCAACCGTTGACAATATGGATGTTAATGCACAATCTTTCTGTCAGTAGCGGACTGAGCCTTGCTGGTTATCTTCTTATTCAGAGAGTCGGAGATGGAGCCTCCTCGTTAACTATGCTGATAGCTCAAATGAAGCATATCCATCGCATTATTTCCCTAATTAAAGATAAAAGAAGTTGCTCAATATTCTTAGTTCAGATCGAAATTATTGGAATTCTCGTTGCTTGTATATCTGTCGCATATGTTCTTATATTTTTATCAAACAATGAAATTATCAACTTAAAGGTACATGCTACCACTTTCGCTCTAGAAGCCATCATCAATATTTCAAAAATATTGCTTGCCATTGTTTCGCTACTTTTAATGAGATTCAATGCGAAAAAATCGACGATTTTTGAGTTTTCAACGGTAATTATTGTCTCATTATTGATTATCGTTGCAGGAAATGAGCTTGCAGATCGTCAGCTTGCAATTATTATTGGATATTTGATTTTGGTGATATACGGATATCGACTGTTAAACATCGATAAAACCCTGGAGAAAATTTAAAATGATGCTCCGAAACATAATTTTTTGGATGCTCATTTTTGTAGTGTCGTATGAAATTCTGCCTGAACTCTTGTGCAGATTGAGCGGTGGGAGGCTCGATCACTTCGCTGGCGTGGTTCAATGCAACAGCACTGTCGAATCAGTCACTCTCATTCTCACGATAGCTATATTATTAATTTTATATGTAAAAATTAAAACTAACGAAAAGACAATAATTCATAATAAAAGCAAACAAAGACCATCTAAAATGCTGAGACTTGTAGCTATTTTATCTACTACAATCACATTGATTTCAGCGATGATGCTTTGGATGAAAACTGGGTTTTCATTAGTACCAGACGACTCGGCACGAGGAGTCCTCGTAATTCTATATCATTCAGTTTTTGGAAATCCGCTCATTGCACCTTTTCTCTATTTATCAATTATCACATCAACATATCTATACATTATTTATAATAGACGAACGCTTTGGCTGATATCAATTCTGTCTATCACCTTGGGGTGTTATGTTACGATGTCAAGAGGATTTATTTTATCTGCGATTTTACCATTTATAATATTCCAGCCAGTGGGAAAACTTATCAAATTCACCCCCATGTTATTAATTTTATTTTTCTTAAGGGACATTCTTAATGGAAATATTGTAAGCTACTTTTCTGAATCTGCAAATCCGATTCAGATATATGTGAATGCATTTGGAGAATTTACGAACACATATTTCGGTCGTAGATATGCTATTGACAACGGAATCCTAGGAAATTACGAGGCTTATCTTCTTGAGAACAGTGTCAAGGTAACTGGAATTTACTATGTTTTTGCGCCTATATTCAAGCTACTAGCAGCCCATGAACTAAATTTACCAAGTGCAACTCTTGAATTGAATAATTCTATTGAACAATCCCTTGGGCTTACTGGTTTCGCCGGAAGTTACCTTACTGATATAGTAATTTTTTTTCCACTTCCATTAATTTTCATTTGTGTCACACTTATAATATTGGCACAAGTCAATAAGCATCTAAATAATAATGAGAAACTAATTTTGACATTGACAGCGGCGATGCTGCTTCCCAACGCATTTAGGTGGTCCTTGTCAAATTATGTATCCTTGCTCGCTGGTGTAACCATCGCATACATTGTACTGAAAGTTGTTTTGACAAAAGCTAACGTGCGCCCTAAATTGAATAATCCTCGACAATTATAATAAATTTTCTTTAAAATTATCTGAAAATCATGAAAATTACTGTTGTCTCAAGATCGTGGCCATCCAACGAGCGATCAGGTGTATCACTAGTTGCTGCTTTGCACGTTAAAGTTCTCCAAGAGTTGGGACATAAAATTTCAATAATAGGCTCAAATAAGTTAATTGACAAAGAAACGATTTGTCATGACAAAACATATATCAGAGCTTCGGGCTCCGGGTCTCTTTATTCACCCGCTCGAATTGATCGCAATGAACTAAGAAGCTGTCTAATTAAATCAAGCCCTGATTTGGTTATAGTTGAGGCCTGGCAAACAGCATTAACCGATTCAAGCATTGATATTGCATATGATTTAAATATTCCAGTACTTATGATTAGCCACGGCATCTCAATTTATCCATATAGCTTAAGACTTTCTGATTTAATTCGATTCTTGGCTTGGTGGCCATACAAAGTTAGGAAATTGTCTTCTAGAATTGGAAAGCTATCCGCAATTACATGCCTTGATTCTTACTCAAAATCAACTAGATTTTACGACAGAGACATCGCGCTTAAGTTAAATATTCCGTTGCTGGAGTTAGTAAATTCACCTGTTCACACGCCGAAAACAATTCTGCCGCGCGCAGAGCGAAAGCTTCAAATATTGGTGATTGGATACTTTTCCGAAGTTAAAAACCAGTTGGATGCGCTCGACATTTTATCTCATTTGCCTGAAGATTTGGAAATGCGATTTATCGGGAGACGCACTGGTGGATATTACTTGAAATGCCTAAAACATGTCAAAAAATTGAAAATTGAAAAAAGGGTAATCTTCAGCGAAGATAATGAATGCAATATAGCTGAAGAGATATCAAAAAGTCTTTTAATTCTTAACACTTCGATAACTGAGGCTTTACCAGTTACGCTTCTTGAGGCTATGGCTAGCGGCACCCCGTTTGTGGCGTCGCCAGTTGGAGCGACTCCGAGCTTGGATTGTGGCGTGATTGTATCCAACAAAGCTGATAAGAAAAGAGCCATCTTGTCTTTGATGAATGATATAAATTATTGGAATAAGGTGTCTACGAATGGTCTGACCTTATTCAAGAATCGCTACACAGAAAAACATGTTAAGTTTAGTTTGTCTAACGCTGTTTTGATGGCAGTTAATTATAAAATTGTATAATAAATTATGATCATCACAAATTTAATTGGCGGCCTAGGCAATCAAATGTTTCAATACGCTTGTGGTCGATCACTAAGCCTGAGGAACGAAATGCCACTACTGGTGGCTGCGGATTTGTTTGGTGAGTACAATCAACACAATGGCTTCGAGCTTTTGAATGTGTTCGATATTGATGTACCAGTAGCAACTCAAGATGATTTAGCCTCTCTTTTGGGTTTCAAGTCTAGTCCAAAGTTAAGAAGATTATTAGGTCGATTTTCCATGTCTTGGGCAAATGGAAGAAATTGGTGTATTGAGCCAAGCTTTGATTACTGGCCCGGTATTTATAAAATTAAGAATCCTGTATATTTGCATGGATATTGGCAATCTGAAAGTTACTTTTCTAGCATAGCTGATATTATTCGTTTTGACTTTAATTTTCGTACAGAATTGGATAATCTAGACCGTGATGTCTATGCGCGAATGGCTTTAGGTCCATCTGCGAGTATTCATGTGCGTCGCGGTGATTACCTCAAAGGAAAGTTTAAAAATATATATGCTACCTTAGGGATTGAATACTATGTAAAATCTGCGCAATACTTGCGTAATAAATACCCAAGCGTTAATTTTTTTGTGTTTTCTGATGATCCGGAGTGGGTTGTTAAGTATCTTCAGCCAGAGATAGGTCGAATAGAAGTAGTCTCTCACAACATCGGGATTCGTAGCCCGTTCGACATGCGGTTAATGTCTATGGCGGATCATCACATAATAGCCAATAGTAGTTTTAGTTGGTGGGGTGCTTGGCTTAATTTAAGCAAGGAAAAAATTGTTATTGCGCCAAAAAAGTGGTTCGCTGATGGTCGGCTCACCCCTACTTTATTGCCGTCTTCATGGATTCGGCTGTAAATCATCCCAAGGAAAGGCCTGAAAACTCTCCCGCGTCGACGACGAGAAGAGACATTAAGTTCATCAAATAGATGAGCCTTCGCGGTCGATCCTGGAATATTTCGCACCCTGCATGAACACTGGTGTTGACGTGAAAGCTTGTAATTAGGATTTGCAAGACAATATCCAAAATGTATTCGTTTTCTTGCAAATTTCAACAAGTTTTTTCATGTTCATTTGTTCGGTGTTACCCCCTTGTACGTCAAAATATGCCGTCAGCTGGAATATCAATCGGCAACTATCGCATCAGCGGTAGCTGTGCAGACCTTATCTTTCATATTAATACCCCACGAACAAATATTTGACTATGAGCTCATTGAATCAAGAAAATAATTTTTCCGTACTGATGGCTGTGTATCATAAAGACGATCCAGGCCTTCTTCGGATGGCGCTAGATAGTATCTACACGAATTCATTGCCGCCCGCTGCAGTAGTGCTTGTTCAAGATGGACCAGTGGGTAATGAATTATCCAATGTCATTCAATCGTATAAAGGAAGTAAGGGATTTTCATTAATTGTTATGCCTAGTAACGCTGGATTGGCCAACGCTTTAAATTTTGGTTTGAAGCATATTACGACGCCTTACGTCTTTCGAGCTGACGCTGATGACTACAACCTTCCGCATCGCTTCGAGAGGCAAATGGTTGAACTGCTGTCGGGATTTGATTTGGTTGGAAGCGAAATAGTTGAAGTTAATAAGGCGGGAATATTATTGGCACGCCGTGATGTGCCATCGACGAATTCTGAAATCCGACGAGTTATATCAAAGAGAAACCCATTTAATCACATGACTGTTGCGTACAGGAAATCTAAGATTTTGGAGTTAGGCGGCTATCCGAACATATACTTAAAAGAGGACTATGCGCTATGGGCATTAATGTTGGCAAGCGGTTCAAATATGAAAAATATAAGTGACGTATTGGTTCATGCAACAGCTGGCTTGGATATGCATAAACGAAGAGGGGGCTTTAAATATGTTCGCTCTGAAATTGATATGCAGAATTTTTTAATGAAATGTGGACTTCAATCTTTTGGGGCTGCAATCGCTATTGGAGTAGCACGCTCTTTTGTATTCCTATTACCTGCAACGCTACGTGGATTTATTTATAAAAATTTTCTTCGCAAAGCTGTTTAAGGATTGACCGTGAGCTTCAACATAAAATTAATAGGTGGCAGTGGTTTCATTGGTACACGACTTTTTCGTCGGTTTCAGTCAAACGCACGGATGTCTGTTCGTATTTTTGACAAAAATCAAAGCAGTGCTTACCCTGAATCGGTTGTAATTGGAGATGTGCGCTCTTTAAGAGATCTTCGAGACAATATTTCGGATGGGGATACAATCATAAATCTGGCGGCTGAACATCGCGACGATGTTAGTCCTCTCACATTGTATGATGAAGTAAATGTTGGCGGCGCACAGAATATATGCACAGTTGCGCGTGAAAGAGGTGTAGATAGGATCATTTTTACTAGCACTGTTGCTGTGTATGGTTTCGCTCCAATCGGTACAGATGAGTCTGGGAAAATCGCCCCTTTTAACAACTACGGGCGTACGAAGTATGAAGCTGAGCAGATTTTCAAAGCTTGGCAGTCTGAAGCGCCAACAGAACGAACTCTTGTGATAATTCGTCCAACGGTTGTGTTTGGCGAGCAGAACCGCGGCAACGTTTACAATTTGCTTCGACAAATTGCCTCTGGCAGGTTTCTTATGGTGGGTTCAGGTGAGAATCGTAAGTCCATGGCTTACGTAGAAAATGTTGCAGCATTCATTGAATATAGCCTCTCCTTCAAACCTGGTGTACATGTATTCAACTTTATTGACAAACCAGACTTCACTATGAATCAGTTGGTGATCTCTGTTAAGAAGATGCTGGGGCGACCTGAAAAAATCGGGTTCAGAGTACCTTTTGCCTTTGGTTTTGCGATTGGGAAGGGATTTGATTTGGTCGCGGCGCTTACTGGGAAACGCTTCTCAATCAGTTCGATTCGGATTAAAAAGTTTTGCGCTAATTCGGTTTATAACACTGCAATTGATAAAACAGGGTTTGTGCCGCCAGTGCCACTTGAGCGAGCCCTAGAACAAACCATTCGCAACGAATTTATTGAACAGCATAACGATGAGCCGTTGTTTTTCAGTGAATAAAATCTTATGAATATTCTTGTTACCGGCGGGGTTGGTTTTATTGGCTCCCATACGGCGCTGATTTTGCTCCAAGCAGGGCACAACGTTGTAGTACTGGACAACCTTTGCAACAGCTCGGTTGAAACACTAAACAGGGTGTCGCAATTGATTGGGCGGAAGCCTGTGTTTGTGCAAGGTGACATTCGAGACTGTGAGATGCTTGATCGATTGTTTCTCAAACATTCGGTTGACGCAGTGTTGCACTTTGCTGGCCTGAAGGCCGTGGCCGAAAGCGTTGCCCAGCCGCTGCGCTATTACGATAATAACGTGCACGGCAGCCAGGTGCTGCTGCAGGCGTGTGCTGATGCAGGGGTGTTCAACTTTGTGTTCAGCTCGTCAGCCACGGTGTATGGCGAGCCCGCGCAAATGCCTATTTCTGAGGCCTGCCCCGTGGGCCAGCCCACCAATCCCTATGGCCGCAGCAAGTTAATGGTGGAAGAAATGCTGCGCGATGTAGCCGCGTCTGACCCGCGTTGGCGTATTGCGATCTTGCGTTATTTCAACCCGGTGGGCGCACACAAAAGCGGCTTGATGGGTGAAGACCCGAACGGCATACCCAACAACCTGTTGCCATACATTGCCCAGGTAGCGGTGGGCAAACTGCAACAACTGGCAGTGTTTGGCGATGACTACCCCACAGCCGACGGCACGGGGGTGCGCGACTACATCCATGTGATGGATTTGGCCGAAGCTCATTTGCGTGCTCTAGAGGCGCTGTATACCCGTACCGGCGCCCATGTATGGAACTTGGGCACTGGCCGCGGCTACAGCGTTCTCGAGATGGTGCGCAGCTTTGAAGCCGCCAGCGGCAAACCCGTGCCCTACAGGATTGCCCCCCGCCGGCCCGGCGACATTGCCGCCTGCTACGCTGACCCGGCCAAGGCAGAACGCGAACTGGGATGGAAAGCCCAGCGCGGCCTAGATGAGATGATGCGCGACGCTTGGCTTTGGCAGTCGATGAACCCGGATGGTTTTCGTTGACATTGCGCGCCTTTCGGCAGGGCTTTCTGCCGCTGTAAGCCCTCTCGATCCCAAGCCCAGATGTCATCGCCCCAGCGGTTTTAGACCTCTCGCACCATGGTAATACCCCCATTTTTAACGGGGTTCGAGAGTAGAGCTTAGGCCGCCATGGCCAACTTCATTTTGGGTGTGATTCCACCGATGGCCATGTTTGGCCTTTCGTGATTGTAGATCCACACCCAGTCTGTTGCGTGTTCCTGTATTTGTTCCAAGTCATCAAATAAATGTTGAGCCAGCCAATCATAGCGAACTGTTCGGTTGAAGCGTTCAACGTAGGCGTTTTGCTGGGGCTTGCCAGGTTGAATGTATTTCAGTTCTATCCCGCGTTTTTCTGCCCAAGCAACCATGACACCACTGATGTACTCGGGGCCGTTGTCCACAATGATGGCTTCGGGCTTGCCTCGCCATTCAATGATTTGATTCAGAGCGCGTATTACGCGCTCTGCAGGCAAAGAGAAGTTAATCTCGATGGTTAATGCTTCACGATTAAAGTTGTCGATCACGTTGAACAATCGAATGCTTCTGCCATCGGCCAGTTGGTCGTGCATGAAATCCATTGACCACACATGATTGATTCTCAGTGGTTCAAACAGCGGTTCAGGTGTCTCCCGCACCAAGCGCTTCTTCGGCTTGATTCGCAGATTCAGTTCCAGCTCGCGATAGATGCGGTAGATTCTTTTGTGATTCCAAACAAAGCCTTTCACATTGCGCAAGTACAGAAAGCACAGGCCAAAGCCCCAGTTGCGTTGTGCAGTAGTCAATCGAATCAGCCAATCGGCGATGAACTCATTTTCTGCCGAACGTTTTTTGTTGTACCCGTAACAGGTTTGGCTAATCTGAAATACCTCGCAGGCAAGGCGAATGCTTACACCACGTTTTTTGACTGCATCCACGGCCATCTGGCGTCTCACAGATGCCCTCAGGGCTTTTTTCCAAGCGCCTCCGAGAGCAAATCATTCTTGATCTGGGTTTCGATGTACATCTTCTTCAGACGTGCGTTCTCAGCTTCAAGCTCTTTCATTCTGGCGATCAGGGATGCGTCCATACCGCCGAACTTGGCCCGCCATTTGTAAAATGTTGGGACACTGATTCCATGCTCACGGCAAACGTCAGGGACGGTCAAGCCATTCTCAGCTTGCTTAAGGATTGCCATGATTTGGCTGTCAGGAAATCTTGATTGTTTCATTGCAGAACTCTCTTCTTCTTTGGTTGAAAATTCTACTTTCAATCCCGTTTATTTGCAGGGAGTATTACCAAACGACCGGCACACCTTGAAAGAAACGTTCGATCGGATCGGAACCAGCACAACTAAGGCCTGTACTCTAAGGTTTTCGGGTTACGTACTTCAGTTTGCCCATACAAACTAAACCCTCTATTCAACTTGGCCCCACCATCCCGCGTTAGTGGGCGCCACAGAAAATTCGCATCGCCAGGAATACTCTTGGTGAAGAAGGCACTGAAAGGCACTGTCATGTAAATACCTTTGTCAAAACTACCTTCACCAAAGTCTTCTGCGCTTACATTGGTGCGGGTTGCAAATGCGCCCATGCGCACACCGTTGTTGAATTCTCTTGAAAAATCTACGGTAATTCCCTTATCCCCCGCCAAATACTGCCCCACGCTGATTGTGGCCAGTATGTCTTCAACTCCCGTGTCTACATACGCAGTAATGTGGCCGGTGTTTACTTCATAATTTTGTAAGTCAAAGTCTTGCTCAAAGGCGCGTTGGCGCACTTTGTTGATATCTACACCCACAGCATACCAACCATTGTGTGGGCGGTACAAATACTCGCCCCCCGCGCCTGCAAACATTTGTTCAAGCAAGCCGCCGTACACGCCGTAGTAATGCCCATCTGCGAACTTGCCCATGTGCTTTAAAGCAAAGTTGGGAATGGTGAAGTCGGATGTAACCGCGTATTCGCGCAGGTTGGTACGTACCTGCGGAAGTCTACTCACTCCAACCTGCTTAAACTTCTCGAAGTTGTCGATTAAGCGGTAGGCCAAGCGCCCTTCCAGCCAGGTGTTTTTGGTGAAGTTAATTCGGGTGTCGTTGGCCAACACAAATTGGTACAAAAATCCGTCTGCACCGCCCAACACTTGCCTGAAACCCAGCGCAAATTTGTTGGTGAATTTCTCAGTAGGTTCTTCATGCACTGTGCGGTACGGAAAGTTATAACCCTCAATGGCCGCTTGTTCAGCTTTCTCGTTGTTATCCAGCAGCCCGTACTCGGTTCTTCGTACTACAAACTTGTCGCGGTCTATTACATGCTGGCCTACATCGGCCCCATTATTTTCGTAGTTCATGGTGAACCACTTTACGTTTTCGGGCAGGTCTTGGTGCAGCACTTCGGCAGCGCGGTTTAGGGTTTCGCTATAGTAGGCGGCATCGCCATTGCGCACATTCAGCTTTACTTCGCTGCCGCGTTGTTCAACCTTGTTTACCTGCCAATCGGTTTGCTGTTGCAGACGTTGCAGGGTTTGCTTCCAGTCCACTTGCTGTGGCCTTGGGCCTGTAGTTACGGGCAAGGGCTTGGGGTCGCTTACCTTGGGGGTATTGAAGGTGCTGAAATTTTCAAACAGGCTAATGCCCACGCTTAGGGTGTTGCCCCTTTCTACCCCCAAGTGAAAATTCACTGAAGGCGAAACCCGGTACACCATGCCGTAGTTAATGCGGCTGCTTTGTTCTTGCGGGTTGGCAAGTGGTTCGCTTTGATAATTATTGCCATCGTACTCAAGCTTAAGTACCAATTTGTCCCATGGCGTGTGCCACTGCACACCACCGAACAGCGAGGTACGGCCACGAAAGTAGGTTTCAGCGGCCAACTCGCCGCCCTGCCCAACATTACTCGCTGGCCTGTTGTCGAATTTATCGGATATAAACCCCAAAGGGCTGCTGTAATCGCCGGCCGCGCCCAAGTACCCCCAGGCCAGGCCCAGTGAAGTATCAAAATTACCGAAGCGCTTGCTGGCCACCAGGTATTCACTGGCAAACAAGGCTGTGCCGCCTACGTCGTTAAGGCCCACTGAAATTTCGGGCACATAGGAACTTTCCGTCCACAGGCGCAGCTTGGCATCAATGTTTTTATCCAGAAATTTTTGATCGCCACTGAATTCAGCAGGGCCGAACAAGCGGTTCGTAATTTTGGTGTACCTAAAACCGCCTTCTAGCCAGTCAAAGGGCTGCAGCATAATGCTGTAGCGGCTATAGGGTTCAACACGGCTGGCAGTAAAACTGGCACTGCCTGCCGGGCGCATGCGCGCAGTAGGCGTTTGCATAAGACCCACCCACCCCCATGTGCTGCTGCTTACTGGCGAGCTGCGCAAGGGGGCTGCGCTGGCTGCTTGCTGAAACACCGCACGGTTGACTGGTACCACCCATTTGCCCACTGAAAAGCTGCCTGGCAGCTGAGCAGCGCCTTGCGTGGCCAAAAAAGCAGCAAACTGGTCGGCGGTGTTTGCAGTTACTGCACTGCCACGGCCCGGTGCCAGCAACCATGCACCCGGCATGGGCAACACCTGTGGCCCGACATTCCAAATGCCCACATTCAAGCGGTGTACTGTGCCAGTGGGTTGTACCAGCCAGGCAGTGTCTGCTTGGCTGGCATTGCAGGCCTGCAAATAGGCAGGGGCCTCTACCCCGGCGTGGTAAGGCACCTGGCAGTAGCCAAAATCGCCCAGCACAAGCAGGTAGTTGGGCTGCCCAGCCAGTACCACTTCGTCGCCCGGAGCAAGGCGGGGGTCTAATTCAGGGCGCAAGGAAAGGTATTCAGCATCGGCCGTACCGGGCAACACCAACCGGCCCGTAGCTGGCAATTGTTGCACCAATTCGGAATAACTGTTGTTGTGCCCACCCAACTGCACAAACAAACGGGTTAGCAATTGCGTGCGCTGCAAATTGTGTTGGGCCAGCGCGCTGGCCTGCCTGAACTGCAAACCGGGAAGGTAGTATGTTTCGCTGTTGACCACGCTGGGCAGCAGCCCGTTGCGCAGCAAGTAAGCTGACAACCTTTCGCCAGCCTGCACCTGGCTGGCAGCCACCGGGGGTGTTTGCGCGGCCTGTGCAGCTGCAGTAGCGGGCGCCAAGGTAGTACAAAGGCACAACACAGCCAAAGCCAAAGGTTTTTTAGAATGGGGGATACGCAAAATGAAACCTATAGGTTTTGCGCGGCGGTGCGCCGCAAATATTCAATACACTGCCCTTCTTGCTGGCAGTACAAGCCATACACAAGGCCGCCAGTGTTGGGGTGCGTACCCACAACATGCAAGCTGTTGTTAAGCGCTTGTAAACGCGGGGAGGCAGTTGAATTGCTGTGTTGGGCAGCAAGTTGCCCACGCCATGCCTGCAACACAAGGCCATTCACTTGCCGCGCGCGGGCCAGCAAGGCGGTGTTTTTCAACGGTATGGAGTCGAGCGCCATGGGCAGCAAATTCAGCTGCACTTGGTGTATGCCCAGCCCGGGATGGTTTAGCACCATGCCTTGCACTTGCCCCTCAGGGTTAAATTGCAGGGTGGCTGATTCAAACAAATTGGGCACACCTTGGCTGCCCACCACAAAGCCTGCGCGGGTGCGCAACAATTCCTGGCTGGCACTTACCCAGGTTTCAACCAGGCCACTCCCTTGCGCGGGTGAGTGCTCGCTGGCCAAAACCATAAGCGCACTGCTGTTGGGAGCTTGAACTTCAAGGTAAATGTATTGGGGGCTTAATGGTGTGCTGGCGTAGCTGGGTGGGTTTTTACCGGCGTAATAGGCCTGCGCAGCGCTTACCACAGCACCGCCCAAGTTTGAACATGCCTGCAAAAAAGGCGCTGCAAGAAGCAAAAGCAGCATTCGAAAAATCATGATGTACCTTGGCAGAAAAAAGGGCCCGAGAGGGGCCCTTTTTCAAATAAACAGCAAACCAGCTTAGCGGGTCGATGTGGCTGTAGCGGTGGCTGTGGCGGTGTTGTCGTCGTTGCTTACTGCAACGGCAGCGGCCACTGCAACTGCTATACCCGCAACTGCGGCGGCGCTTAAACCGCCAACAGCAGCAGTGGCACCAATGCCCGCACCGCCGGCTGCGCCTGCACCAGCGCCTGCACCAGCGCCTGCTGCACCACCGGAAGCTGTACCACCAGCAGCACCACCACTGGCTTCAACGCCTGTGGGCGATTGTGCAATGGCTACACCGCTAAAAGCCAACATGGAAATTATGGCCAAAAATTTCTTCATAACAATTCTCCCTAATTAGGATTTATAAACGCGCGTTTATGGAAATTACAATACTTTGTGTTCAAGCGCTACCGTTAACCACTCTGTTTCGTGCCAAAAACAACCCCCTCACCCTGTTTTGGTGGGGGTAGGCACAGCAAACCCGCTTATTTTTTGAAACCCCAGGCCCTTTTCAATGCCTTCAACTTGCCTTGGGTTTCGGGGTTGCTGCCTGAATTGCGCAAGGCCCCACGAAGCAAGGCAATAAGCACGGCCAAAAAGCCAGCGCCCAATACGCTGGCAAGCACAATAATTGCCCTTTTGGGCTTGCTTTTGCGCTCGGGCGGTATGGCGGCGTCTAGCTGTTGAACATCACCACCGTCTTTCGCTTCATCAATTTTTGCAAGTTCGTATTGCTTGGCCATAATTTCAAAAATGGCCTCTTGGTACTTCACTTCGCGGAAAGCGCGAACATACTCCAAGCCTTGTTCGGGCAAATTACCGGCAGAAACAAGGCCAAGGTCGCCACCACTGCCACCTTTGTCCAGTTTTTTAAGTTCATTGCGCAGGCCACCCAATTCAGCCAATACGCGGCGATAGTCTGAATTCTCGGCAGTGGCAAAGGTGCGCATGGCGCTAAGTTGCACTTCACGCTGGGCAATTTCAGCGCGCAAGCGCGCCACTGCGCCAATGGTGGCTTCGGCCTGGCTTTTAAGCTCCACAAGGCCAGTGCGTTCTTGAGTTTCTTTCAAGGCCACCTCGGCATTGCCAAGATCTTCTTTGGCCTTGGCAAATTGTTCTTCAAAAAACACGCGGCGCTGTTGGGCCTCGGTTACTGCAACGCGGGTCATTAAATCGCGCAGCACCTCGTAATAAGCATTGGCCATATTGGCTGCAAAAGCCGGGTCTTCATCATCCACCTCAATCGTGATCAATCCCGACTTTTTGTCGCTGCTCACCCGCACTCGCTTGTCCAGCTCAAGGTAAACGTCTTGCCGCATTTCGGCTTCATAACGCTCAGTTAGTTGAAAACGGTCAATAATTTCGTCTTTCGCGCTTCGGCTTTTCAGCATGCTGATTACGGTGTCGGCCGTGGTACCACCCGCACTGATCCCAGCCAAGCCTGCCAAACCACCCAACTGGGCAAGTGCGGCGGCTGCGCCACCGCCGCCACCACTTTGGGGCGGAAGCAAGGTGGTTTTGGCGGTAAATATGGGGGTAAGCAGCAGGCTGACCACAATGGCCACAATGCCCGCCACAAAGGGCAAACCGAAAATCAGCTTTTTTTCTTCGCCCAGGGTGGTGGCCAAGTCGAGCAGGCTAATTTCGTCTTCATCATCATACGCTGGCACGCCAGCAGGGTTTAAATCTTGATTCATGCTGTAAATGGTCCGGTTTAGTCTTTAATGGCATTAACAGAGGCTGCACCCAGACCAATCTGGAAAAGAATTTGAGAGTAATCAAGCAAAGTTTTGGTGAGCGATACGCGTTCGAAGTCTTCAGGCACGTAAATGGCATCGCCAGGCAAGGCGCGCTTTCCATAAAGGCCGCTAACGAACGGCACCCAACCTTGCTGCGCACTGTCTACTTTGCCGTTGGCACGAATTACGAAGATTGAACCTTTGTCAGAACCCTTGGCCGCGCCGCCGGCCATGCCCAGGTAGTCGAACACAGTGTTGCCGGGTTCAAAGGCGTAGGCACCCTGGCTGTAAACCGAACCAAACACCACAATTTGCCCCGGCACGGCGGGAATGGACACCACGTCCCCATCTACCAATTCAAGTGGCGGCATTTCAGCAATGCTCATGGCATCAGGCTTGATGTCAAGCACCACCCGGCCGTCGGGTTTTACATTGCGAAGCCGCTCCAAGTATGCACGCTGAGTTTCCGCCTGCTTTTGCGCATTAACAGCATCGGCCGCAGAAATGGCTGAGGCGGCATTGCTGGATTGTGCCGACACCAGCATGCGTTCGGCCTGTTCCAGCGCTTTTTGTTTTTGAACTTCCTGCTCGGCCACAATGGCGCGGCGGGTAAGTTTGGTGCCAAAGAGGTAGGCGTCTTCAGCCAAACCACCTGCTTTCACAATCACGTCCCGAAGGGTTTCGCCGGGTGCAATTTGGTAGTAGCCCGGGGCTTTTACTTCGCCGGTTACCTTGATAAGCGCAGTGGTGCGGGATTGCGGTATGTCAGCATCGTTCGCGCTGAAAATGGTAACCACGTCACCAGCCTGCAACGCAAGGTTTTGGCTGGGGTCGCCAGCCATGGCTTTGCGCAAGTTAAACGGTATTAGGCGTGTTTGAAGCTCGGTGCGATCTAGCCGCTCAACCACAGCGTAATCCCAGTTAATTTGCGAAAGCAGGTTGGTAATGGTGTCTTCCACCACCTCAATTTGTTGCTCGCCCTTCTCTCCCTGGTCGGTTTTGCCGAAAAATTTGGAATCGTCTAGCCCCAACTGGCGTTGCAGCTTGGGATCGGTCACCGACTTTCGGGCTTCACCCTTGTTGAATTGAACCAGTGCGCCTTTCTTTTTAAAGTAGCTGTCTTGAATAAGCGCATCTGTGTTGGGTACCAAATCAGAAATGCGCATGCCCTCAAAGAAGGGATAGCGCGCCGCAGCGGCCACATTGCCTTTCAAGGTAACAGCGTTGGCAAATTCGCGGCGGGTTTGGAACAGGGTAACAACGTCGCCGTCTTGCAGGGTGGCTTGGTTTAAGGCACGGGTGTAACTAAGTTGCTCTACGCCGCGTGGGGCTTTGGGGTTGGCTGTGTTGAAGCCTTCGATAAGTACCGTGTCTTGCCGAAGCAGGGTACGGTCTACTCCAGCAATTTCTAGTATGTCGTTTAAATTTTCACCCGGCTTCAGCTCAAAAATAGCGGCTGCCGGGCTGTCAATATTCAAGGCCACGCGCGCGCCAACCTGGCTTACAAAAACAACATCGCCAGCGCGCAATTTGCGGTCGCCATTGAGCTCGCCTTTGCGCAACAAATCGTAAAGGTCGAAGGTAGCCACTGTTTCGCCGCCGCGCTTTAGCTGCACATTGCGAAAGCTGCCATTAATACCGGGCTGTGCCACGGAAAAAACTACGGAGGCCAGTGTGCTGGTGCTGCTTACGGTGTGCAGGCCGGGGGCCAATGCCTGGCCAGCCACATAAATGCTAACGCCGCTTAGCTTGCCCAGCGTGGCACTAAGGTTAAAGTTTTTGTAGTACTTGCCAATTTCAGCGATTAAAAACTGGTCGAGGTTGCGGGCACGCACGCCCGCCACGGGAAAGGTGCCCACGGTGGGAATGGTCAGTTGGCCGTCGCGATCAACAGTGGCGCTGTGGTTTACATCGATTGCGCCCCACACCCGCACCAGGATTTGATCGCCTGCGCTAATTTCATAGTCGGCCGAGACCGGTGTGTTGGTTTCGCCACCCGCACTGAATTCTTTTTGCAGTGAACTGCTGCCAAAGGGATACAACAGCTTGCCCGTGTTTTCAAAAACAAAGCGTTGAAACGGGCTTAAAGCGCGATCGGGCAATGATTTCGGTTTCTCGGCGGCAACTTCAGAACCGGGCTTGTCTTCAAGGCTGGCCGCAGAGCCCGGCGTGGCATTCAAGCCACGCAGGCTGGCCGCACCCAAGCCGCTCAAACCGCTTGGGGCCTGTTGGGCTGCACTTTCGGCAAAGCCGCCGTTACCACCAAAACCAGAAGGCTGTTGCGCAAACACACTGCCTGCAAACAACAGGGTACCGAAAACCAGAAAAGCACGATTCATGCAAAAAAATTCCAAGGAACAAACAGCAAGGTGTAAAAACGGGTTGTGGCGTGGCGAAGCTACAGGGCCATGCGCACGGGCTTTCGAAAGAATACACCCATGCGAACCATGCGGCGGTAGGCGCGTTGATAAACAAAAAAACTAAGTGCCAGCCAAGCCACCACCATGCCCAGGCTTTGGGGCCAGAAAATGGCCCCCAACATGGGCACCGCTGCATACAACCACATGAATGGCGATGTAAGCGCATTGCGCTGCCATGCTGGTGCAGAAGGAATTAATTTGCGAGACACCACGCGGCGGTACACCAGGCTGTGTAAATGAGAGGCATCAGGCGTACCGGGGTTGCGCCTGCACTTGCGGCTAAGCCTGCGGTACACACTGAACAAGGTTTCAATAATGGGGTAGCCACACACCAGCAACATGGCCCAGGGGCTTACGGCGCCGGGGTTGCGAATGGTAAGTGCCACGGCCAGCGTGGCCACCAGGTAACCCAGGCAGTAGGCGCCTGCGTCGCCAAGAAAAATGAGGCCTTTGGGGAAGTTTAACAACATAAAGCCCAACACCACGGCCACGCCGCACAATGCGATGTTGAGTATCACGAAATCGTCAACCCGCCAGGCGATGGCCGCGAGGGTAAGCAACATGAGCACCACTACGCCACTGGCCAAGCCATTGAAACCATCAATGATGTTAACGCTGTTGGCAATGCCGGAAATTGCGAAAGCGGTGAACAGCATGCCCACTGGTGCCCAGGCCAAGAGATAATCAACGCCGGGCAGGTTTACGCCGCTAATCCAATACCCGCTAAGCAGGGCGAAGGCCAGGCCGCTTAGGGCCGTGGCAAGCAGGCGCGCCTTGACTGATACTTTTTTGGTGATGTCCTCAAGCAGGCCCGCAACAAAGGCAGGCAAACCACCCAACAAAACAAGGCCAAGTAATTCACGCGTTTCCTGACCTTGCTGAGTGTTGCCCGGCAGGGCTAGCCAAGTTGCCAAAGCGCCAGCCAGCAAAGCCACACCTCCGATGCGAGGGGTGGGCATGGTGTGAAATTTTTGAATGCCTTTGGCTTGATCCATACTGAATGCACCGTGCCATTGCTTGGTGCACACCAGAAAGGTGGCTGTTGAAAACGCCGCCAAAAGGCCGGACAGGATAGCCAACCAATAGATTGGGTTCACCTCGATGGTTTGCATGATGCTCCCGAATGTGTTGCTGTGCCGCTTTAGAAAGAGCGTGCAAATAAATAATTAATAAAGTAGACAACCACAGCAGCCCGTTAACTTGTTAAGCCTACTGGGTGGCACATTGTGCCCCCGCACCATGGCAGTTTTATTACTGTCACGGGAGTGAAAGTATATCACTTCAAGTTTGCCCCTGAACACTGCTAAAAATGCCCAAGAGCCTTTACTACTCGGGCTTTGTGTTACTGGATGCAAACATTACCCCCTTCAAATGAGGGGGAATACATTGGCGGACATTGAAGGGCTCAACCCAACAACCCTTTGTTCGCTTTGCGTGTGGCTTCAAGCTTTTTTTGTATCAAGGCACTTGTTTGCTGGCTTAAACCTACCGCCTTGGCCAAGGTTTCAAACTGAGCCAGGGTATGCATAGTGAGTTCGATAATTTGCCTGGCCTCGCCCCAATTGACAAAACCTGCTGCAGCTGCCAGGCCCTGCACGGCCTTTAACGGCGGCGCTTTGCCAAAACCTGCAAATGCGGTGCTGTGCTCGCCGTGGGGGTGGGGGCTAAAGGTGACGTCGTAAAAAGGTGCTGGCTGCCAGTGGCCTTGGTCGTTTTGCAGAAACGCCCAGTTTTTGCTGTGGTCGTCTTGATTGCACGCCAGCAAATTGAACACTGCGCGCCGAAATTGCAGCTGAGCTGCCGCAGGCGATTTACACAAGCGCCGGGTTGCCGAAATTAGCGTTTGATAATCCAGGCTGGGCAAGCGATAGTCTGCACCCAACAGGCCACAAGCACTGTGCATGTGCAAGCGGCCGGCCAGGCCCGCTTGATTGGAAACCCAGTCAAAACGCCTCAATGCCAGCCAAGGGTACTCACGATTGGCATGGCCAGATTGAACCAAGGTGTGTTGTGCCGGCTCAAGCTGAAGTTGCTCGGCAAGCTGCAAGTACACCGCTTCGCAAACACCTTCCTCGTGACCCAAGGGCAAGCTTGAGGAAATAAATTTAACCAACCAGGCTTCATCGCCCGCCCTGGGTGCCGTGCTGCAGTTGGCCCAGTTGCCGGGTTTCGTATATATCAAGGCCTTGGGCCTTGCACCACCCGAATTGCCGCTGACCACCAAGGCTTGCAGCACCTCCCCGGTTTGCCCCTCGAACACGGCTTGGGCTTGTTGGCCCAATTCGCAAAGGTCAATATTGCCCTGCGTTACAGCTGCATATTCTGAATTGGGTGCATAAGCAAGTGCGCCCACTGCACCCTGCCCCACAAAAGCCAGCCTGTCCATTTGCGTAAGCAGGTTGGGCAGTATGCCGTGCTGGCGAAACACGCGGTCTTGAAGCAGCAGCCCCCAGCCATCGGGCAGGCTATCGGCAAACACACCATGCAGGCCTTGGTGCGGGCCAGCCGGGGCTTGCTGAAGGGCCAATGTGTTATTTAGCGCGTAAGGCGACAAATTGCCGAAACGGCCCAGGTAATGGTCATGGTACTGAAAGTAAACACCTTGCCTGTTTTGCGCCAGGGTGCCCACTTCAACTTGCTGGCCAGTTGACAGGGTGCGGCTTACATTCAGTTTTTGGATGGGTTTAAAACTCATCGGCCAGCACCTGTTCGATGGTTGTTGGGTGGGCTAAGGTGTTGTTGTGCCGCTGATTAAGCAGCATGGCCAGGCGGTCTATGTTGTCCAGGCACTCCCAAAGCAGCAAAAACTGGCGTAGCGATATTTGGCCGGTGGTTTCAAACTTTTTGATGGTGGGCGCTGGCACAGTGCTAATTTTTTCCAATGCCTGACGAGACAGCTTTTGCTGCTTGCGCAGCCGCTGAAGGTGCTGGGCCAGCTGATTTTGCAGGTTGGTTTCAGTAGACAAACTGATATTCATTTTAGATACAATAATATCCATGAATGCCAATTATAACATTTTTGGATATTATTGTATCTATTTTCTAGGTTGGTATAAGTGCGTTTTAGTGGGCACGCCTGCGAAAGAAAATACCCAACACCAGCATGCGGCGGTACAAGCGCACATAAGCCACTACGCTGAAGGCCAGCCATGCCAGCACCATGCCCAAGCTTTCTGGCCAGAACACGGCACCCAGCATGGGCACTGCAGCGTAAATCCACATAAGCGGGGAAGTAGCAGCATTGCGCTGCCAGGCTGGTGCAAAGGGCAGCAACTTGCGGCTTACCACGCGGCGGTACACAAGGCTGTGCAGGTGGCTGGCATCGGGAGTGCCAGGGTTGTGCCTACGCTTGCGGGTGGTGCGGCGGTACACGCTAAAGAGTGTTTCAATTACCGGGTAGCCACACACCAGCAACATGGCCCATGGGCTTACGTCGACCGGGTTGCGCATGGCCAGCATAACGGCCAGCATTGCCACGTAGTAGCCCAGAAAATAGGCGCCAGCATCGCCCAAGAACAAATGGCCCTTGGGGTAGTTGATGAACAAAAAGCCCAAAGTAACAGCTACGCCCAACAGTGCCAGCTGAATGATGACGAAGTCGTCTGTGCGCCAGGCAATGGTGGCCAGCGTGAGCAGCATAAGTACCACCACCCCCCCTGCCAGGCCATTAAAGCCATCAATAATGTTCACGCTGTTGGCAATACCAGCCACAGCAAAGGCGGTGAATATAAGGCCAATTGGGGCAAGTGCCAGCAACAGGTCTACGCCTGGTACATTCACAAAACTAACCCAGTAGCCGGTAAGTAGCGCGGCGATAAAACCGCTGGCTATGGTGGCCAGCAAGCGTGCTTTCACGCTGATGTGCTTGGTAATGTCTTCAGCAAGGCCAAAGGCAAATGCGGGTAAGGCACCCAACAACAGCAAGCCAAGCAGGTGTTGGCGGTTGCTGCCCACAGGCAGGAAAGACCAGGCCGCAATTAAACCCACGGCCAGCGCGATACCGCCAATGCGGGGCGTTGGAATGGTGTGAAACTTCTGAATGCCGTGGGGGGCATCGAGTGTAAGGCGGCCATGCCATTTTTTAGTTAATACGATAAACAAGGCCACCAGAAAGCTACATGACAGCCCGACTATGGCGGATGGCCAGTTCAGGCTTAGTGCCGCTGCTGTTTGCATGATGCTCCACACACATGAAACAGTGCTTGCGGGCGGGCAAGCACAATTTGATTGGATAAGTAAAAGCGCCCTAGAGGCGAATTGCTACAGGTAATATTTCGTAATTATTGCACCTGCTTCATGGCAGGTTTGTGACGACGCACCCTAATCGAGAGTATACGCCTGCCTTTGTTACACGTGTTACAGCCTTTTGGATTCAGCCGAAGGCGATTAAATGCTAACGGGCGAGTGGAGAATTGGTTGGCAGGAATTAATTGAATACCGCCACCGCATTGGCTTTCTAATAACCCTGAAACAAAAAGTCGAGGGCTGAAATGATCTTGACCTGTTCATCTGCCAACGACACAACAGGTGTTTTCAGTACGCGTTTGGGTACTGCGCCCATTTTGGGCACTTCAAGCAAATACTCTTTCCCCATGATGGTGAGCACAGGGGTAAGCCTTGTGGGCAACTTGACGTTGGGGAAGTTATCCATGCTGCGCAAAGGAACAACCATTCGGCTGTCCAAGCTATCGAATAAATCTGCCTGAACGTCCAATAAATACGGAGTGGTCAGCTTGTGGTTACCGGGGTTGGAGTACACATCAAAACGCGCCACTAGAAACTTCTCCATTGGTCCAATGGCAAGCCCTCTTCCTCAACGATTGAGTTGTATGCAGCAATAAATTCAGAATGATCTTGCTTCCAACGGCGCTCTTGTTCTTTGCGAACCACTTCTCGAAGGTAGTTGTCGCAAACCTGAGAAATATTGATCCCCAAGGATTTGGCAGACTCCAAAACATCCGCGCTTAAGGTTAAGTTTGCCGCCCGCTTGCCCGATGTCCCGGGCCGGGAGGGAAGCTTGCGTTTGATCACGGCCATTGAAACCTCATGCGCATTATCGTATGCGTATATATTAACCCTCATTTCCTCAAATGAAAACAAGCAGCAATAAGCTTGCGAAACTTACCGCCCCACTAGCTGAATGGCCTGTTTGGCCATGGTGGTGACCGATAGGTGCAGCAGGTTGAACACCCAGCGAATGGTGGCCACTGAGGCATCGGCCACAGTGTGAGTTGCGCGCCCCAGGTAAGCCATGATGGCGTTGAGCGTGCTGGCCACCTCTTTGGCTTGTTTGTGGCTGGCTTGGGCGTAACTGGCGAGTATTTCGGCCATTTGATCGAGCACCGTGAATGCACCACTGCGGTAGTGGCCCACACTGAGCAGGCTTTGTGCGCCTAGGCGGGCAAGCATGTCGTGAATGGCTTTGTTGATGAGCTTGAGCAAGCGCCCACTGAACATGGCACCGGGCATTTTGGCGAGTTGTTCAAACTGCCCTGCTTCTTTGTTGTTGGCGGGGTACAGCGAGTTTTCTAACTGCTGTTGTTTGCCTTGAGTAAGGCTTTGCATTTGCTTCCAGCTGGCATTGATCATGCTTCCGTAGCCGTTGGCCAGCATGTGTTGCATGGGGTTGATTTTTAGCATGCCACCCTCGAGCAGGTATGTACCGTGCACATAGGGAGAATGCACAAAGGGGTAGCAAGGCACCATGGTGACAATATCCGCTTCGTTGGCCACGCGGTACACATGGGCGGCTTTCATTTTCTTACTCAGGTGCTCAGCATACGGCACCATGCCCACGCGGGGAGCGGCCACCGTATACAGGTAGGAATTCAGGCCCAATTCGGCGCAGGCCGCCGCATTGAGGTTGGCCAGCGCGCCGCCCAGGCTGTGGCCCATGCAGTGCACTGCGGTGGGTTTGAAACCCAGGTTTTGTTGCTGGATGAATTCATTGAGCTGCTGCACATAGCTTTTGAAGGTGGTGCCAAAGCCTTTGTGAATGGCGTGCCCTGTGGGGCCAAGGGTTGGGATTGCGTTGATGTCGGTTCCGTAGTCTGCGCGTGAATTAGTAGTTCCACGGGTGGCGATAACAATTTCGCGGGAGCGACCACCGTTGAGTTGGGCCATGAAGCCAAAGCCGCTGGAGACGGGGGTGATGAGGCCGGAGGTGGCGGTGATTGGCTTGAGAGTCTCAACATTCACAAAAGGCAACGCATTTGCCAAATCCCGTTTTACAACTTGGGAGAAGGTTTTCTTGAGCTCGTAGGCCTTGTCGGACAAAACAAAAATTTGAGTCGGATTTAGTTCATTCATAGAGGTTGATTCCCGTTGTGTTGGCAGCGCACGATGCGCCCAAATGAAAACTCTTCAAACTTTGCTAGATCACAGTTAATTCGAATAACGCCATCTTTTGATTCCGTGCCTAAATTGAAGTCGTGTTTGCTGTAGGACCAAATTGTGTAAGGCTTGCCTTCATACAAGGCCTCAATCACCTGAGAGACTCGAGGATTGGCAGACAACAAGTCAGGCCTTAAGAATCGGCGCTCAGCTACGGCTTGAAATTTAAAACGACCTTCTGAATCTGTTTGAACCTCGTCTTGATATTCACCATTCTCAAATCCACCGCTGCGCAAAAGCCGAGTCACTTTTAAATTGGCCAGCGGCTTTCCCTGCCAATGAATAAAACCTTCGATAGGCGAGCAATACACAATTTTTCTGAACACAAAGGCCTCCGAGGAAACGGGAGTAAGGGGCAGCAGCAATACCAGGGCGAACAAGATGCGGTACATGGTTGAAGCCTGCACGTATTAAACAAACGAGCACGCTAGCACTGGGTGGCATGGGAGGCAAAAACTGGGCTGGCTAGGTAATCAGGACGGGGGGCATTGCTGCTGGTTGTTGCTAGAAAATACCAAGCTAGATAAACTAGTCAGATAACTAGTCATTTAGGATAAGTTTATGCAAACATGGCCCGTACAGGATGCAAAAGCCAGATTCAGTGAGTTACTGGACACCTGCCTGCGTGATGGTCCCCAAGCAGTAAGCAGGCGCGGCCAGGAACAAGCGGTTTTGGTACCCATGGCTGAATGGGTACGGCTGACCCAGCAAAACCAGCCAGGCGTGAAAGATTTGCTACTGGCCGAGGAGGCCCGTACGGAATATCTTGTACCCCCGAGAGGGCAGCTTAAGCGCCGAAAAGCCACCGAACAGGAAGGCTGAACCATGTACCTTCTGGATACCAACGTTATTTCCGAACTACGAAAAGCAAAACCCCACGGAGCCGTGTTGGCGTGGATCAAGAACATTCCCGAGCATTTGCTTTACCTTAGCGCATTTACGCTGGCTGAAATTCAAAGCGGAATCGAGAGGACTCGAGAACAAGATGAGGACAAAGCCAAGGAAATAGAACTATGGCTGAACAAATTGGAAGCAACGTTTAAGGTACTACCCATGGATGCCAAATGCTTTCGAGTATGGGCAAAATTAATGCATCGGGAAACAGACACGGCACTTGAAGATGCAATGATTGCAGCCACGGCCCTTGCTAACCGGTTAACGGTGGTAACCCGCAACACGAAAGACTTTACCCGGTTTGATGTGCCGCTGCTGAACCCATTTTCGAATTAAAGGCTGACCGTGAATGCAACACTGTGCGCAGCGAAGTAAAGCGGCAACACTTTTATGCGCCAATTAGTGCGGATGATTACATTTTTATGCGTATAAAAGTGTAAACCAACAAAAAGCCAAATGCTTTTTGTGCGCCCTAAAGCCTGATACTGCACACACTAATATGTACACACCTAGAGGTGCCAATGGCTTCACCTGTTTCTACTACTCGGGTTTTCAATAATTCCAACAGCCAAGCGGTGAGCATTCCCGCCGAGTTTCGCTTGAATACTGACCGGGTTCAAATTAGCAGCAATGAACACGGCGACCTTGTTATTCACCCCATACCTGCCGAGCGCGGGTAGGCTTTGTTGCAGGCACTGCAAGCTTTGGGTGAAGTTGACGAGCAATTGATCGCTGCACTGGAAGCCGAGCAGGAGAACAGCCAACCCATGCAAGATCGCGAGGCGCTGTGACTTACCTGCTTGACACCAACATTCTGATTTACCTGATCAAAAACCGGTCACCGACCATTGCACAGAAAGTACATTCGCTACCCACAGATGCAAAACTCGCCATGAGTTTTATTATTTGGGCAGATTAATCGCTACCAAACAAATCGCGTGTGTAAACCTTGTGCTCTACGTCAGCGAGCTCCTCTACATGCCGGTTGCATAAGATTAAGTCAGCTTGCTGTTTGAACTGTTCAAGGTTGTTTACCACTCTGCTTCGAAAGAACTCGGGTTCTTGTAGCACCGGTTCATACACAATGACCTCAATACCCTTGGCTTTGATGCGCTTCATGATTCCTTGAATGGCCGAGGACCTGAAGTTATCACTGCCCGCTTTCATCACCAGGCGGTAAATGCCCACCACCTTGGGGTTCTTGGCAACTACGTCTGCAGCAATGAAGTCTTTGCGTGTGGTGTTGGCATCCACAATGGCCTGAATCATGTTCTGCGGCACATCGCTGTAGTTGGCCAACAGTTGTTTGGTGTCTTTGGGCAGGCAATAACCACCATAGCCAAAGCTTGGGTTGTTGTAGTGGTTTCCAATACGTGGGTCCAAGCTTACGCCATCAATAATTTGACGTGTGTCTAGCCCGTGTGTGGCGGCGTAGGTATCCAGTTCATTGAAGTACGCTACCCGCATGGCCAGGTAGGTGTTAGCAAACAGCTTGATGGCCTCGGCTTCGGTACTGCCCGTAAACAAAGTAGGTATGTTTTGCTTGATTGCACCTTGCTGCAGCAACGCAGCAAACTGCTGGGCCCGCTCGCTTTGCTCACCCACCACAATGCGGCTGGGGTACAGGTTGTCGTACAGTGCTTTGCCTTCTCGCAAGAATTCAGGGCTGAATATGATTTGATTGGTGTTCAGTTTCTTGCGCAGCTGTTCGGTGTAGCCCACCGGTATGGTGCTTTTGATCACCATGGTGGCTTTTGGATTAATGGCCTGAACATCGCCCACCACCGCTTCAATCGACTTGGTGTTGAAGTGGTTGGTCTCTGGGTCGTAATCAGTGGGGGTAGCGATAATTACAAAGCTTGCACCCACATAGGCTTCTTCCTTGTTGGTGGTGGCTTTGAAGTTAAGCGGTTTGTTGGCCAGGAAGTCTTCTATTTCCGCATCGTGAATCGACGACTTTTTTTGGTTCAGCAAATCGACCTTGGCTTGAACAATGTCCAAGGCCACCACCTCATTGTGCTGGGCCAGCAGCATAGCGTTGCTTAAACCCACGTAACCCGTGCCTGCTATTGCTATTTTCATAAGTAACCGGGCCTTACGCCCTTCAAATGTTGAATGGCTTTAGAATACCGGATTGCACCAACGGCTAGAGCGGAAGACAAGCGAATGAAAAACAGAATATTGGTAACTGGCGGTGCCGGCTTCTTGGGTTCGCACCTGTGCGAACGTTTACTGGCCGAGGGCAACGAAGTAATTTGCGCTGACAATTATTTTACGGGCAGCAAGGAAAATGTGGCGCACCTGCTGAGCAATCCCTATTTTGAGCTGATTCGGCACGATGTAACCTTTCCGCTTTACATTGAAGTAGACCAAATTTACAACCTGGCCTGCCCTGCAAGCCCGGTGCATTACCAACACGACCCAGTACAAACCACCAAAACCAGTGTGCACGGTGCAATCAATATGCTGGGCTTGGCCAAGCGCGTGAAGGCGAGAATTTTTCAGGCCAGCACCAGCGAAGTGTATGGCGACCCGGAAGTACACCCCCAGCCCGAGGAGTATTGGGGCCGTGTAAACCCGATAGGTATTCGCAGCTGCTACGACGAAGGCAAGCGCTGCGCTGAAACCCTGTTTTTCGATTACCACCGCCAGCACAACCTGGATATTAAAGTAGCCCGAATTTTTAACACTTACGGCCCACGCATGCACCCCAACGATGGCCGTGTGGTGAGCAACTTTATTGTGCAGGCATTGAAAGGCCAAGACATTACGATATTTGGCGATGGCAGCCAAACCCGTAGCTTTTGCTATGTAGACGATTTGATTGAAGGCTTCATTCGCTTGATGAACACAGAACCTGGCTTTACTGGCCCAGTGAACTTGGGTAACCCAGGTGAATTCACGATGCTAGAGCTGGCCGAAAAGGTGATTGAACTGACTGGATCGAGCAGCAAGCTGACCTTTATGCCGCTACCACAAGACGACCCCAAGCAACGCCAACCCAACATTGAGTTGGCCAAAGCGAAGTTGGGTTGGGAGCCCAAGGTGCATTTGGAGAATGGCCTGATAAAGACCATTGAGTATTTCAAGAGTTTGAATGCGTAAAAACCAATGACACGCAGCCCAATTTTATTTTTGATTTTCAACAGGCCGGATACCACAGCCAGGGTGTTTGAGGCCATTCGCCAAGCCCAACCAGCAAGGCTGTATATTGCGGCCGACGGTCCCAGAGAGGGGCGTACGGGTGAGACTGATCTGTGCGAGCAGACGCGTAAAGTGGCCTTGGAAGTTGATTGGCCATGCCAGGTAACAACATTATTGCGCAATGAAAATTTGGGCTGCAAGAAAGCAGTGAGCGGTGCAATTAACTGGTTTTTTGAACATGAACCTGAAGGCATCATTCTTGAAGACGATTGTTTGCCGGCACGAGATTTTTTCAGGTTTTGTGACGAACTACTTGAAAAGTATCGGGATGACCCACGGGTCGGATCAATCACGGGTGACAACTTTATTTCGGCGACGTGGAAGCCGGAGGAAAGCTATTACTTTTCCAGGTTCAGCCACATTTGGGGTTGGGCCACATGGCGCCGTGCATGGGCAAACTACGATGTAACTATGGCAGACTGGCCAAGCTTGGGTAGCAGGTTTATTAAAACTGAGGTATTTGCCGGGAACACTCACGCGGCAGCCTATTGGAGTGCGGTATTCGACAAAGTACACAAAGGCGAGATAGACACCTGGGATTATCAATGGGTTTTTGCATGCTTCAAGAACAATTGGTTAAGTTGCATACCCCGGGAAAATTTGGTGACCAATATCGGGTTCGGTCCGAACGCAACCCACACCAAAAGTGCAGAGAGCAAACTTGCCAATGTTGCTACTGGCTCACTTGATTTTCCACTGCTTGAACCCAAAGATATTCAAAGCGTTCAGGAAGCCGATTTGTGGACGCTGAATGAGGTGTTTGAAATACATCAACATGGATTGAGCCTGAAACGATTGAAGGCTTCGCTCAACTATCGATTTGGCCGCCTGGTCAACAAGTGGAGTAAGTAAACGCATGGGCATCAATAAAACCATGGAATGCCGACTTTGTGGATCTGTCGCAAAGCATGCCTACGACTCAAAATTGCTACGCTACACGGTTAGCTACTTTCAATGCTCTGAATGTGATTATTTTCAAACTGAAAAACCTTTTTGGCTTGATGAGGCATACAGCAACGCCATCAATGATTCCGATACCGGGATCTTGGTGAGAAACCAGGACAATGCACGGCGGGTGATTATGACCCTGCTTTCACTGGGCGATTTAGATGGGCGTGTTTTGGATTATGCCGGTGGCTACGGGATCTTGGTCCGTTTGCTCCGAGACTTGGGTGTAGATGCCTTTTGGAGCGACAAACATTGCTCAAACCTTCTAGCAAAGGGGTTTGAACACCAAGGTGGCCGGTATGGTTTGGTAACAGCTTTTGAAGTGTTTGAACACTTTGAAAACCCGGTAATGGAATTGAATAACTTGCTGGAATATTCAGACAATGTGTTGATATCGACGGAATTATTTGTTCAACAAAACGGGCCAGAAGAGGATTGGTGGTACCGAGCACCTGAACACGGCCAACACATTGGATTTTTCAATACCAAAAGCCTGGAAATTCTCGCTGGCGTTTGTAAATGCCATGTTGTATCCCTTGGAACTTCCGTACATTTACTTTCCAGAAACCCAGTGCCTGTACTTTGGAAAGTTGCGACACGATTTTCGAGATTTGCCCCAATTGTGGCAAAGCTAAAGTTGCAGCCCAAAACCATTGCAGACTTCAACGCGATCCGACATGAAAATCGCCTTTGATCACGAAATTTTCTGCCTGCAAAACCGGGGGGGGATTTCCAGATACTTTTGCTGCCTGGCAGATGAATTCAAAAGACTGGGGCATGAGGTATCTGCCTTTGCGCCGTATCACGTGAATGAGTCGCTTGAAACTTGCAAAGCCATTTCAGTACAAGGCAAAAAAATAAACCACTACCCACCTAAGCTTGGTGGGTTGAGTGTGAAGTACAACGCATGGAAAGGTGCGAAGGAAATTCGCAAGTGGCAAGCCCAGGTAGTGCACAAAACTTACTACTCGCCGCTGCAAACAGATTCTTATCGGGCGCCGCATGTGGTAACAGTACACGACATGATCCATGAACTGTTTCCTGAAGAGTTCAGACAAAAAGACAATACTCAAGCACTTAAACGCCGCGCTGTATTGTCAGCTGACTGGGTGATCTGTATTTCAGACAATACCAAGAAGGATTTGCTCCAGTTTGTTAATGTAGATGAAACGAAAGTATCGGTTATTCACCACGGTATTGGCCTGCAACCCACTCGACTCAGTGTTTCGAACCAGACGCAGGAAAATTCCCTGACACGTCCCATAGTGCTGTATGTCGGCGCCCGGAACAAATACAAAAACTTCACTGGCTTGGTAAGAGGTATTGGCCATAGTTTGGCACTAAGGGAAAACGTCGAACTGCTGGCTTTTGGTGGTGGACCCTTCACGGATGACGAACAAACTTTGCTTGAGCATTGTGGTGTAAAACATTACCGCCATGAATCGGGCGACGACGAAAAACTGGTTGAGTTTTATCAAAATGCCGCTGTATTTGTATACCCATCGTTGTATGAGGGCTTCGGCTTTCCCCCTCTCGAAGCAATGTCACTGGGTTGCCCTGTAATTTCCAGCAATGCCAGCGTGTTACCAGAAATACTGGGCAATGCATGTTTGTACTTCAACCCAAATGACGAGAAACAACTGGCCGACTCGGTAGAGCGTGTTCTGTCAAGCCCTGCGCTTCGCAATGAACTGATCAGCGCGGGTCATTACCAAAGCGCCAAATACAGTTGGGAAACCACGGCCAAGCGAACGTTGGAGGTGTACCAAAGCCTGCTGTGAAGGGTGGACGACATATTATCTGGAATTCAATCGCCACCAACGTGCGATGTGCCGAAGCGACAACAGGCTTAGAGCAGACATCTGCATCCAGAATAGTTGCCGCGAAACTGGATGGAAGCAGTTTACCAATATTGCAGACATGAATTGGGCAACTAGGGTGGCCCAGGCCGCCCCCTCAACCCCGTATACAGGGATCATCAAATAATTCATTGCGATGTTTGCAACAACACCAATCAAGGTAGAGACCAACAATACCTTTTGCATGTCCATGGCGACCAGCCACCGACTGCCCAAAATTCCTGAAAAAACAAACACCGATGACCACACATGAATACTTAGCACAGAGGCCGATTCGCGGTAGTCTTCACCGAAAAGATAAACAATTATTTCCGTTGAATAACTGCCCACAAGTAGACCAACGGATATCGAAACAATTGAAAATGCGGTGAGCAAAACATCAAGCTGTCGATTGGCACGCGCGGCGTCGATGCGAAGCTCCCTGATAATCCGAGGAAATACCGAGCCCACTATTACTGTCGGAAATACGTACCAAATCTCGCTTATTCGAACAGCAGCAGAATAAATTCCAACCGCCTCTTGATTGAGCAATGAGGCCAACATGATTTGATCAACACGCATATAAAGCATTGCAGCGCCCACGGACAAAGCCAACAACCAGGCCACCTTTAGCATGCTTAGAAAGTTGGAGTTGTCGAACCTGAGAGCTTTAAGCTTTTGAGTGCCGAATAAGCAGAAAAAAGCCAGGGTTGTTAAAACCCCTTCAAGCACCAACAAGGCAACGAAGTAAATCAGCGGTAGCTCAAGCAAGATCATGGCGATTCGCAGCAATACAATCAACATGAACACCAGGTTCTCAGTGACCACAATGCGTTTGGATTGGACACGAGATTCGAAGTAGTAACGCACCGTGTCCGAGAACCGGAATAAATTGATCGTGCTGAGCAGCAGTACTGCGACAAGCACAGTTGGTTCATTACCAACCAAATTGAAAGCCACAAGCACCGATAGAATAAAAGCAATTACGCCGCCTGCCAGTTGAATAGCAAAGGCGCTGGTCAGTGTGAAGTTTTGTTGGTCGGGCTTGTCAACCAAGTACTGAACCACCACGCTTTGCAAACCGAAAGTTGCGACAACAGAAAAAAGAGCAGTGAATGCAATTGCGTAGTTGTAGACGCCAAACAATTCAGGGGCAAGATAACGAGCAAGCCACAAGGTGACAACGAATGACACCCCAAGCCGGAAGACCCGATCAAATACCAGCCAACCCAGGTTGCGCAACGCCGCCATTAAATTTGGGCGTTGCGCAAGATTGCCTAAGGCTTGTTTAATTTTTCCAAACATTGAGCGCATCCGTAATATTGCGATTTGCGCGCAAGTACTTCAACAACGTGGGTAATAAACCCAGCTTTGCATAGGAATAAAGACGAATAAGTTGATGGGGAAAAGGGGCATTTTCATGCACTGTGGCACCGACCACGTTGTTGCGTTCGAGGGCCATGGCATTGCTGTTAGCGCCGCTTACAGAATCGGGCCTAAGCCGAAAACCTGCAAGGGGCTTCCCTTTCAATATGGCCCCCTGATGCGGCGAGTTCATTAACAAACGAACCAGCTCATATTCAAATGCGTATTTGTTGTTCTCGGAAAACTGACCGAACTGACCCCATGCCGCCTTACTAAAAAAAAGACTTCCGGTGAAACAGTTACTGTGACCTCGGTATTTGAAGGGTGGCTGTGGAATCCAGGGCAATAGATAACGCATTATCGTTCCATCTTCAGCCAACATGGCGCAGCCGCCGATCAGAAAATGTAAATCGCCCACGGATAAACGCTGACATACCCGTGCCAATACATCGGCTGCAAGGTACCTGTCGTCAGAATTCAGCCAACATAGAACATCGCCTTTGGCGTGCGAAAAGCCAATATTGAGTGCATTGACCAAGCCCTTGTCTTGCCTGGAAACGATACGTATGCGTGAGTCACCCAGTGACTCGAGATAATTCAGGGTTCCATCGTTTGAGCCCCCATCGCAAACCAACAATTCAAAATTTTGGTGTGTTTGGCTCAACAAACTTTCGATAGACTCCTGAATATATCTCATGCTGTTCCAGGTTGGCATTACCACGCTAACCAAGCTTTCAGTGTTCGGCATTGGTTTTTCCTTATGCAGAGCGAAGCATGTTTGAGATCTTTTTCAGCTGGGCAAATATTGTTGGGAATCTTCTTAAGGAAAGTCGAACCCAAGTAATGACTGAAATTCCCAACACAATTCTCGACATATGCTCGTAATATGCGCGATTGTCGACAACAGCCGGGGATGAACTACCGGGTACAAATTGCTGAGCTACTTGAAGACGCTTGACGTACTCAGGGTCGCTTCCCGACGTATGTGTGGCATCGGCACCAAAACCAATATTGCGCACCAGATTATTTGCTGGGGTTACGCATACTGCATTGTTTTCCCAGTGTGCGAAGGTCCACTGATGGTCCCATGTTGAAATTTGATTCTTAAAGGCCAAATCAAAAACCAGATCCCAATATGCATGGTGAAGTTTTTGATTGGGTGTGTAGGGCAAAGCATTTACCTGAAGCCTTGTGTTCGGCCAAGCGGACATGTTCACATCGTAATGCTGCCAAGCCCTTCGCCAACTGGCCCACCCCCACACAAAAAACACTTTTGAGAAAAAATAGCTTTCTGGGTGTTGGTACCAAGGTTCTACCAGGTTGTTGCCAACAACCGAGAATACGCGCTCGTCGTGTTTGTAGCGCTCGAGCATGGTGTCGCAGTAGCTGAAAAAAGCGGGGGAAGGTAGTACGTCGTCCTCAAGCACAATGCCCTGCTCTTCCTTGCTGAAAAACCAGTCGATTGCGCTTGAAACGGCATTTCGGCAACCCAGGTTTTCAGTTAAAAACCGGGTGTGCACTTCGCAAGGCCAGTCAACCTGCTTGAAAACCTCGCGCACTTGGGCTGTTGTTTCCTCATCTTGCGGCCGACCGGGCCGTGGACCATCCGCCGCAACGTACAGGCGCGGGGGGCGAGCATTGCGCACGGCCTGAAATACTTGTTCAGTCACATCGGGCCGGTTAAACACCAGCATAAGGACTGCATTTTGAGTTGTCATGGAATGAGCGGGTAATTTAGAAAGCTTGTTGATTTTACTTTGATTCAATGTAACGCTGCTGCGCCCGTTTTGGTTTCAATAGAAGTGAAGTGAATTATCATCGAGTGGTTTACCGAATATGCCTATTTTGATCAAAGGTTAATTTGAGATCTGAACGTTTAATCGGCCTTCCCCGCTGGATGAAGCAAATACTGGTTATGTCCGTAGACATTGCCATGGGTATTGCCGCCACCTGGCTGGCCTTTAGCCTGCGCATTGATGGCATGCACGTGCCCAGCGGCAATGAATGGATTCCCTACTGGTTTGGCCCTTTGCTGGCCTTGCCCATATTCATTCATTTTGGCCTGTACCGTGCCATATTCCGTTATACCGACCTGGCTGCTATCAAGCAAATTGTGAAGGCAGTAGCTGTGTATGCCGCCATTTACACAGCGGTGGTGTTTGCTTTCTATATTCCACCCAACCCCCGTTCAATAGGGGTGCTGCAACCGTTTATCTTGAGCGCCTTTATTGTGGGGGTGCGGATGTTTGCGAGGTTTTGGCTGCTTTCAAGCACCATTGACCCCAGGCTGCGGGTGCTGCGCCGACGGTTGCTGATTGTGGGGGCAGGCCAAGAGGCAGTGCAACTGGCCAATGCGCTGAAGGGATCGCCTGAATACATTCAGATTGGATTTGTAAGCGATGACCAACAGCTGGTTGGGCGCAATATGGCTGGCCACCGGGTGTTTGCCTTGAATGAGCTGCGCCGGGTGATTGAAAACTACGAGGTTTCGGACCTGGTAATTGCCCTGGAAAGTGGCGCGCAAGGCGCTCGCCGCCAAATTATTGAAGAATGCAAGGGCTTGCCCGTGCACATTCAAACCGCCGGCTTAACGCTGGACAGTGAACACTCTTCCATTCGGGAACTGGACATTGATGACCTGTTGGGCCGCGACCACGTGCCCGCGAATGTAGAGTTGCTGAATTTGAAAAACCACCAGAAGGTGGTTTTGGTAACAGGTGCCGGGGGTAGCATTGGCTCGGAGTTGTGCCGTCAAATTTTGGCAACCCGCCCTACCCGCTTGGTGCTGTTTGAGAACAATGAGTTTGCTTTGTATGCCTTGCACCATGAGCTACAACAGAAGGTCAATTCCTTTTACCGCGAGGTGCAATTGTCACCGGTTCTGGGGGATGTTCGGGATGCTCACCGGCTGCGTGAAGTATTCAAAGCGATAAAACCCGACACGGTTTACCACGCAGCCGCATACAAGCATGTACCCCTGGTTGAACTGAACCCTTTTGAAGGCATGCGAAACAACTTTCTGGGCACACGCCTGACCGCTCAAGTGGCTGAAGAAATGGGTGTCGAAGACTTTGTGCTCATTAGTACAGACAAGGCAGTGCGCCCCACCAACATAATGGGGGCCAGCAAACGCCTGGCCGAACTTGCCCTGCAAGCCTTGGCCGCAGAGCCGGGTGTAAAAACACGATTCAGCATGGTGCGATTTGGCAATGTGTTGGGGTCGAGTGGATCGGTAGTGCCACTGTTTCGCCAGCAAATTGCCAAGCTTGGGCCGGTTACCATTACTGACCCCGAAGTGACGCGGTTTTTCATGACCATTCCTGAAGCGGCGCAGCTGGTTATTCAAGCGGGCGCAATGGCAAAAGGTGGGGATGTGTTTGTGCTGGACATGGGCGAGCCGATTCGGATCATCGACCTGGCCAAGCGCATGATTACCTTGGCGGGCTATTCAGTGAAAGAACCTGAGCAACCCAATGGTGATATTGAAATTAAGGTGACCGGTTTGCGCCCTGGTGAAAAACTTTATGAAGAGCTGCTGATTGGCAACGACCCGAAACCCACGGAGCACCCGCGTATTATGAAGGCCAATGAGAAAAGTATCAGCGTTCAGGAACTAGACCAGGAAGTTGAAGCACTTCAAAGTATTTTGCAGACCAGAAACGTGCCTGAGCTAAAGAACCTGTTGTTGCGCTTGGTGGATGGTTACCAGCCCGAAAGTGAAACGTTTGATGCCTTGGCCAACGCTGGCAAGCCAGCGGCCTGAAACGCTACTTCAAGATTGCAAGAAAGGTGCGGGCAATTATTTGAATGTCCAGCCACAGGCTTTGCTGCTGAACGTACTGCACGCAGTAAGCCAGTTTGGCAGGCATCACTTCTTCGATATAAGTTTTTTCCGGGTTGCTGCTTTTAGCCAGTAACTCGCTTTCACTTCGATATTCAATACTTGCCAAATCGGTAATGCCAGGCCGCACGGAAAGCACAATGCTTTTGGTGGGCTCGGGGTACAAGGCTACATACTTGGGCACTTCTGGACGAGGCCCCACCAGGCTCATGGTGCCTTGAAGCACATCGATCAGCTGCGGTAATTCATCAATTTTGTAATGCCGCAGAAAGGCCCCTACTTTGGTTATGCGTGCGTCTTGCCCCACTGTAATTTGCATGGCTGTACCGGGTTGCGCCACGGTCATGGTGCGAAACTTGTGAATGCGAAAGGGCTTGCCATGCAGGCCAATGCGTTCTTGCCGGAAGAATACCGGGCCCGTTGAATCGCGTTTAATCAACACTGCAATAAGCACCAGCACAGGGCTCAGCAATAGCAAGCCCGTGAATGCAAGTACCATGTCGAACAGACGTTTTATCACGGGTTTTATTTCGCCAGAATGGACTGAACTGCCTGAATGACACGATCAATTTCAGACTGCGTCATTTTCGAATACAGGGGAATAGAAACCATGCGTTCGTAGGCTTTCTGACTGACAGGGAACTGTTCGGTTTTCAGCTTGTACGTTTCGCGCCAATAGGGCTGCAAGTGCAAAGGTATGTAATGCACACTGCAACCAATGCCCTGCGCGTACAACGCCTCTACGAACTGATCGCGCGTAAGTGGGCATTGATCACTTAAACGCAACACATACAGGTGCCATGAATGCAGGCCATTGGTGGGTGCACCTTGGGGTAAAACGACTGGCAAATTTTTAAAAGCGGCATTGTATTGATCAACAATAGCCTGGCGTTTGGCGCGAAACAATTCGGCCTTTTTCAGCTGATGAATGCCCATGGCCGAGGCCAGATCTGTGAGGTTGTATTTGAAGCCAGGCGCAACTACCTCGTAATACCAGCTTGGTGCCTTGGAGGTGAAGCGATCAAATACATCGCGATTAATGCCATGCAGGCGCATGGTTTTGCAGCGCTTGATGATTTCCGGATTGCGCGAGACCACCATGCCACCCTCACCTGTGGTGATGGTTTTGTTGGCATAAAAACTGAATACGGCGGCATCGGTTTGCAGGTTGCCCACCGCCACTCCATTGACCACGCAAGGCAATGCGTGTGCCGCGTCTTCAACCACTTTTAAACCATGCTCTTGAGCAATTGAAACGATTGCCGACATATCCGCCGCCAGACCGGCAAAGTGCACCGGCATGATGGCTTTTGTTTTATTGGTAATGGCCGCGCGAACCAAGGCAGGATCAATGTTCAAACTGCCCGGCAGTACATCCACAAAAACAGGGTCAGCCCCCAGGTAACGCACCACCTCGGCAGTGGCAGTAAAGGTGTGGGTGGGCACAATAACTTCGTCGCCTGGGCCAATACCAATCGCTTCCAGCGCAAGGTGCAAACCTGCCGTGGCTGAGTTGACCGCAATGGCCTGCACTGGCTGATTACCCGCAGCTACGCCGCCGCCTGCTGCGTTTAGCATGGCTTCGAAATCAGTTTCAAATTGCCGGGTTTTGGGGCCTGTGGTCAACCAGCCTGAGCGCAGGCAATTGGCCACTTCCTGTATTTCTTCCTCGCCAATTTCGGGCAAAGCAAATGGCAAAAATGGTTGAGTGCTCATGCGTTTAACTTGATCAAATATCGGTTGAGTATACGGCCATGCGGGCGCTTGCAGGTACCTGCAAGCTTAAAACCCAGCCTTGTGTAGAAGTGATTGGCCTTGGCATTGTTGCTTTGGTCGGTTGTGAGGTACACGGCCGTTGCCCCGGCAGTTTGTGCATGGGCAAGGA